>ERZ1026888.17-NODE-17-length-95753-cov-25.948557_pt1 | contig 95753 bp, 70 predicted proteins | sample MGYA00380174_ERZ1026888 | MGnify/ENA primary metagenome ERZ1026888 (study PRJEB33269, sample SAMEA4719810) | human gut metagenome | biome: human-associated habitat; feature: organic feature; material: feces | place: Cameroon | collected 2013-10 ...
AGGACCGTCCGCGCTGGAAGCGTGCCACAGCTCTCGTGAGCGGCGTGCTCGGCGAGGCTATCGGCAAGCTCTACGTAGAGAAGTACTTCCCCGAGTCGTCTAAGCAGCAGATGATTCAGCTCGTGCGCAACCTGCAGAAGGCTCTCTCGCAGCGCATCGACGAGGCTACATGGATGTCGCCCGCTACAAAGGCGCAGGCTCAGGACAAGCTCGCCAACTTCATCGTGAAGGTGGGTTACCCCGACACATGGAAGGACTACACCAACCTCCACGTAGACGAGCAGCTCTCGCTCTTCGAGAACATGCAGAACATCCGCGCATTCCTCTCGCAGGACTATATCTCGCGCAAGGTGAACAAGCCGGTTGACAAGACCGAGTGGCAAATGACTCCGCAGACCGTAAACGCTTACTATAACCCGACCACCAACGAGATCTGCTTCCCGGCAGCCATCCTCCAGCCGCCGTTCTTCGACCCGAACGTAGACGAGGCTGTTAACTACGGCGGTATCGGCGGCGTAATCGGCCACGAGATGTCGCACGGATTCGACGACCAGGGCTCACAGTTCGACAAGTACGGCAACCAGAACGACTGGTGGACACCAGCCGACAAGAAGAACTTCGAGGCTCGCACAAAGGTGCTCGTCGACTACTTCAGCGCTTACGAAGCTCTGCCCGGCAAGAAGATCAACGGCAAGCTCACTCTCGGCGAGAACATCGGCGACAACGGCGGTCTGAACATCTCGTTCCGCGCCCTGCAGAACGTGCTCAAGGAGAACCCGGCTCTCAACAAGTCTATCGACGGCTTCACACCCGAGCAGCGCTTCTTCCTCTCATGGGCTACAGTATGGGCTGGCAACGCTCGTCCTGAGTTCATCGACCGTCAGATAAAGACCGACCCGCACTCACCGGCTGAGGCTCGCGTCAACGGCGCCCTCCCGCAGATCGACGCTTGGTACAAGGCTTTCAACATCAAGAAGTCTGACAAGCTCTTCGTGCCGCAGAAGAAGCGCGCACAGATCTGGTAATTTGTAACGGAAAGCTTTTCAAGGGTTTCTAAAGAAATATACGAAAGCGCCCTGCGTTCGGCAAAACCGGACGCAGGGCGCTTCACTTTTTGTAATCTACTTAACAATCTTCTTTCCTGCTACAACGTATACACCACTTGCAAGACCATCAAGGTTCTTTGCATTGTGTTTTACGCAAACACCTTCTAAAGTATACACATTGAAGGTCGTTTCCTCCGTTACTCTGCTGCCGTTGATAGCCGTAGACGGAGTTACCGTTAGCCAACCATTGTTGTAAAATAACTCGTAGTTGTCTGCCTCGCCACCACTTACTATGATTTCGTACTTACCGGCTTGCGATGTGGCATCTGCTATGCACGAAGCAACCGGCTTAGTAGTTAGTACGTCTGCCGTCTCTTCAAGCTTAAATCCGTCATAGGTGATGTTGAACACGGGGTTCTCCATACCAGTCTCACGAGTAGCGTCCTCAACGGTTACGTAAAGCGGAGCTTGTGTCACAACGAGATAGCCGTCTTCAAAATCAACCGCCTCATCTGTGATAGTTCCCGGCTCTATATGAATAGTGTAGCGACCACACTTACTCTCTGTAGTAGCCTCGCAGCTAAGCACGGGCTTGCCTTCTACCTTGTCACCAATAATGGTGAAGGTGAGTCGTGGATTTTCGTCGCCATATTCGCGAGCCTGATTACGAGCCTTAATCGTAGTGCCAAACTCAACAATGTTAGCAAAGTCGTTCCATTGTGCAGTGTTCTGGAAACGCATCTTTGAGCCGGCACGCACCCTGAGTAAGCAACTCTCAACGTTGGCTCCTTTGAAAACGTTAGTGCCATTTAACTGCGGTATATTCTTAGAGAAGACTTTGAACTCTGTAAGAGACCAACAGTTGGCAAATGCTTCCTTACCTATCGTCTTTACATCGCTACTGAGCGAAACACGTGGCATAAGGTTACAACCCGCAAAAGCATAGTCGGCCACATTGATAACCCCATGCTTTATATCCACACCATTCGGCTGAAATGGTAAGGCAGCAATAAGAGTAGTCTTGTCGCTATTGTACACTATTCCGTCTTCGTATATAAAGTTGGCATCGGCAGAGGGCGTCAGCACCACTTCCTTTAGCTTGCTCGTATATGCCCATACTCCCTTGCCAAAACTGCTGATGCCGGTCTTTGGGAACACAATCTTCTCCAATCGCGTCTTTGAGAACACCTTGTCGGGCAGACTTGCATCTCTTTCTACAATAAGCTTCTTGCCGTTTTCCATCATGTAATAGTCAGAGCCGGCAATGATACGAGCTTCACTAAGGTCGAGAACGCGCAGATGTCCGCGGGTGCGGTTGCCTTCAGCGTCACGTCCTGCCATGCTACGCAGCGTGCGCAGGTCGGCAGCGTTGATGTTTCCACTCACTGTTAGCGTGTCGTAGTTGTAAAACTTGTCTGCCTCTATTTGTGCAGCAAGCGTTCCTGCGGCTTCAAGAGCAATGTTGCCCTTTAAGGTTGATGATGTCTTGTCTGGCGTGATGTTTATCACAGCTTCTTGATTGCTTGAGAATTTGTATGCCTGTGGGTCGAGGATGTTTATATCGTAATAGCCGTCGTAGTTGCCATCCCATCCCCAGTTGACATGCACCTTACCTTCTGCGTCATATCCGTCGAGAACGAATGAGTGGCCACCCATAGACTTATCGAATCCTCCATACACGAGAGGCTGCTTATTGTTAATCTGTTCGTAGATGATGCGCATCCACTCATTGTCAGAATAATCCTTCCTCACGATATATTTGGCATCCTCAATGCCATAGTAGCGTTGCAAGCCTTTAGCCACATTCTCGTGCAGGGCACCGCTACCACCATCGGTTTCGCTGCCATACTCCATACCAACCGCCACACCCAGGTCGTGCATTATGAGTGCCACGGCGTCGCCTTCTTCTACGGAGTACTTGGAATCGTAGGTCTCGAGCATTGCGTTCCAGTCGTACTTGCTCTTTTCGAAGTCTGCACTTATCTTTGTGCCCGACATATTGTTGGCAGGATAGTAGATAGTGCGGCTGCCGATGCCATGCTCAGGTGCACGATGATAGCGAAGCACCTGAGCTGTCGACGTAGCAGCGCATCCCGTCAGTGTGCGTGTGCCGTTGGTGGCAGTAGGGCAGAGGTTGTTGTATGGCTTGTTCTGTCCCCAACGAGTCTCGCAAAGAGCTGCTACCGACTCGGCATAGCCATACCCACTCGGCATCTTGTTCACAAGAGCCACTTTAGACGCCTTTGCGCGTGAGACCACCGCCTCGTTCACCATAGAAAGCCACCACTCAAAGTTGGGGTTGGTTGACTTCGGCTCGAACTTCGTGTCGCTATATCCTAATATGGCTGGTGAAGTGTCGTCGGTTGCTATAACTGCAAACCCATTGCCTTCAGAACCATATACCACATAGCCCTCTGACGCTTTCAGCTCCTTTATTGCTTTTGTGTCGATTGAGAACGATCCTCTTGCCGCTGCCTTCATTCTTGCGCTACCTAATAGCTTTATTGCCACGGCTTTCATCTGTGTCTTGGAGCGCGGCGCTGCAGAAGCGCCGGCTACAAGAAACATAAGGGCAAGAGGAACGAATGTGTATCTTTTGTTAATGCTCATATCGTCTACTTGTCTACTTAACTATAACTTTCTTACCGTTTACGATGTACACTCCCTTCTTCATTGTTGAGAAGTTGCTTACGTTTGTAGCAACGCGTATGCCGTCGACAGTATACACATCGAAAGTCTTCTCGGCATTGAATACGCCGTTGATGCCGGTTGTGGTGTCTGTAGCAATGGTAGCCTCAGACTCGCCGTCGAAATAAACCGCTGTTACACCGTAGACGTATTTAGTGTTGCTATCGGCAGTTTTGTCAACAAACGTTGTCTGGTCTGACGGTACTGTGCCCACGAGGGTTCCATCACGATATATGCGATACATTATCACGGCACCCGGACCGTAGGTGTAAGTAATGTCGTCAATCATGAATACGAAAGAGTTAGCTGCCACTGTATTATGGTTGATGGCAAAATACTTGCTGCCTGCTGGCAACTCTACGCTTACTTCCTCCCATTCGCCCTTCGATGTGGTGTGCGTCTCACCAATCTTTGTGAACGAAGCCTGCTTGCTATCTGTAGTAGAGTAGAGCACGTCGAAGGTCTCCGGATAATTTATCTTCTGGTCGGTATCGTTCTCGTTTTTCACCCAGAACGATATTGTCTGCTGCTCGCCAGACAATTCGGGCGAGAAGAGCCAGTTGTTCTGCGTCACGTCATTGCCTCCATTGTCGGCACGGTGGAAAGCGGCAAGATACTTACTTCCGGTGTGTGCCTTGAAGCCCGGAACCTGCTCGAGTTGCTCTTTAGAGAGCCATCTGTCGAGTGGGTCGGCAAGGGTGAATGCAAACGAAGTGCCCTGTGACGGATACTTCATTTTGAAAGGACCGCCCGTCGTTCCCGTATTGTTTGCCACCGACTTCCAGTCGCCAAACAAATCGGTGCTCCATGACGTGTACGACTCGAAACTCTCTGTTGCAGTCTTCGATTCGGAATCAACCGCTGTCCATGCTACCTCCACTCCGTTCTCTGTCTTTGTGGCTGTAGCCGAGTCGGGGTGCGGCTTGGTTGATATCTCAAACTTAGTGGATGCTGATACCTCATTGTCATCGGTGTTCAGGTCGTTGCTGTATACCACGACGGCCTTCAGCTCTACACCCTCCTTGTCCTCAAGGATGCTGATAGGATACTCAAAGTTGAATGTCTTGAAATAGTAGGCCTTCAATGGTTCGGCAGGAGTCTCAGAGGCAATAAGTTTGTTGTTGGCATATAGCTCTACCTTATAGCCGCGCGCATCCTTCAAGCCGAAGTTGTTCACCGTGACCTTCACATTCTCCGTGTCGCCCTTTCTTGCTGTCTCCGGAGCTTCAATCTCTGCACTCAAATCGTAGGTGTATGTGTCGCGTATGAACATACGGTCTATGTATACTACATTGCCGGTGTTGGCCTGCGCCACAAAATTGACAGACACGAAATCCTTATCTACATAGTCGGCAAGCGAAACGACAGAAGCGGTCCACTTCCCTTCGTCCTTAGCTGCGTCAATGTTTGCTACCTCTTCGGTCGTACCATCGGGCAACTCTACTTCAATCTTTATCTTGGCATTGCTGCCTGTTTCTGCCTTGTGGTAGAAGATGAGTTTCGGTTCGGCAGCGCCGGCGAGTGCTATCTTTCCGGTTCCGAGATAAGCCCAGTCGGTATCTGCCTCCGAAATCATGTGGAAGGCTCCGCCATCGTTGTCAACACAGTCGGGATAATTGTCGTCAATGGTCCAGAAATCTGACTTGCCCGTGCCGTACGTGGTCCACAAACGTCCGTGCAGAAGATTCTTAGCCACGCTCTCAGAGAACGGAAGATCGTAGGGCTTGCCGAGCATTATAGAAGGCAACGCCTTGTATGAGCTCTGTCCGTAATCGTTTTTGGCAGAAATCCAGAGTGTTTTAAGAACCTGTGCACCGGTGTTCGTAACCATTGGTATGTCTATTGTTGTTTTACCTTTAACCGAGTCCACTTTAGTATAAGTGGGATAGTAGTCGGAACCGCCACGCTCTGCAATGACATAGGTCACGTCTGAGAGGTCAACATATCCGTCGTAATTGCCGACATTCGACTCCTCCCATGTGAATGTCACCTTGTCGGGATGCTCTGCTGTGCGACGATTGTCGGGTTCCAGCGGCGATGTCTGTCCTACATATATAGCTACCGGCTTACAGTAGAAGCCCGCACCCTGCTCGTTCACTGCTGCCACACTATAGATATTGATGCCGTTTGTTGCGGTGTTGTCAGTGAATGTCACTGTCGCACCAGGTTCGGCTGATGGCGCCTCTGCCACTACCTTGCCCGAACGGCGGATGAGGAACTTGGTTATATTCTCGAGCTTGCTGCCGCTGTAATTCTTTTCTGGGGCCTTGAATGAGAGAGTGGCTTGCAGTGCTCCCTTCTCAGCGGCTACAACAGAAAGATTGCTAACGCTGTCGGGAGCGTTTAGCGAGATGCCCTCGCCAATAGTGATATCGTCGATTTTCAGACCTTGCTGTCCCTTACTGCTGATGTCGTGGAAGCCGATATACACCTCCTCGTCTTCTGCGGGCGTGAAGGTGGCTTTGCGCACCTCATAGTCGGAGAGCTCTATAGTCTCCTCGGCAAGCAGTGTCTCTGTCATGCCGGCAGCCGTTGCGCTTTTGCCATACTTCACCTCAAACTTCTGCGGATACCATTTTGAGGTGCCCTTAACACGGAACGATAAATTGTATACGCTACCGGCTTTCACCTTCAGAGCCGGCAGTATAAGCCACTCGTCGGCATCTGCGTTCTCCGATTTTGCAGTAGTTACACATGCATCCTTGTCGTTTGACCAGTTTGGTTCATCCCAAGCCCATGTTACACCGTCGCCGTTGCCGTCGATTATTTCGTAGAGTGCCATCTCCGAAGCATCGTCAAACGTACCATAGAAAGGTGGCGTGATGGCGTTGCCGAAAGCCACATAGTTGCTCACAACCTCATCGCCCTTTACTCCACCGTTGACGGGTGTGATGCCATAGCCGTATACGGCTTTGTCGGCATCGGAAGGAAGTGTCTCTGTATAGGATGTGCCGGCGTAGCCTTCCTGCACAATCTTTCCTTCAGGGTATCTCACAATGTTATATTTGATGTCGCCCATATAACCTCCGTAGAGTCCTTCTGTAGGTGCGCTCCACGTGACGTTCACCTTGCCGTTCTGGTCGATGGTGGTTGTTACGTTCTGAGCCGATTTCGGCTTGTCCATACCGATATACTTGCTGCCAAGAAGGCGTGGGCTCGGTCCTGCTTCATTAGCCAGAGTGATGATGAAGTTCACGTTGCCATTGTCTTTCAGCGTCACGCTCTGACGTACCTTGCTGCCAGCTGCTGCCTTACCCTCGGCAAGGGTGTCGGTGCCGTCGGTGATGGTATAGGTGATATCGCCGTTGAGTTCGTCGCCGGCGAACGTCTTTGTGGGCACATCAAAACAAACATCGCCCGTGAGCGAGCCGTTCTTGAAGTCGAATGTAAGGTTCTCGGCAATGGCAGGCGCTCCGTCCTCGGCTGCAGGCTTCGGGATAGAGAGCATTGTTATCATGTTCTGACCCTCGAAATCGCCAACAAGCGACAGACTTGCGTCGGTGAGGTCTACAGTGTAGAGCGTCGACTTCTTGTCTGCCTCTACACAGGCCCAATAGAAGGTGTTGGTCTTTTGGTCTATCTCACCACTCTGGTAGTAGAAGCTACCATCGCTCTGCTTCAGTTGCTTGCCCGTTGAGCCTATATAGGTCTCTGCTGCTGTGTCGGTGTCTATCTTGTAGAGGTTGCCGTCGGTAGCTACACCATAAAGCACGCCCTGCTTGGTCACACCCATTGCTACATAAGTGTGGCGCAAGTCGCCAATCTTGGTGCGCGTCATCTTCTCGTAGTCGACAATGCAAAGTTCGTCGCCGTTTCCTTCCGAATTGAGGAAGTCGCCATATACCGTCGAACCATCGGGCGCAATAGCCGTTTCGTTGGCTATGAACGATTTGTTGTCAATCGACTTTTCTGCAAGTTTCTCCCATGTGTCTGTGTTATACTTATAATAGTATATCATATCAACACCCCAGAAGTTCTGATACATGATGAAGTAGAGATTGTTGCCAATCCATGCTCCACTGCCCGTTGCACGGAAGAAGTCTTCGGTATACAGCTGCTTAACCTTTACGGGGTCTTTAGCCATAAATTCATACCATCCGTAAGCGTAATAGTCTTCGCTGACACTGGCCCATCTGTTGTCGAAGAGCACATTGCCCCAAAGCTTCCGGCCATCCTCGGATGCCACACGCATAATTGTGTTGCTGATGCTTGGGGCAGACTGCTGCGCAGCTCCAACCTGAGCATTTGCAACACCGATTGCGGAGCTCGCTAACAGTGCAACTGCCCCGATTCTTGACAAAGCGTACTTTTTTCTCATATATTTTAATTGGTTATTATAATAATGTATACAAAGAATTGTAAAAAAGAAATTCTATGCAAAGATACATTATTAAGATTTAGAAATAAAAGATTTGGTTGCCGTTTTTGCAAAATGACACACAAAATACCTACTACTTGTTAGTTGGTTTGCGCTCAAATGAGCAGAATGTACACAAATAGGTATCGTATCGTGCAATGTGTTTGTTGAAGTCTTCGGCTCTTTGGGGTATACGTATCGGTTGTTTGTAGTGGGAACGTGCCACCGCTCGCGTCCGCCGTCCGAACGGATTGCGTTCGCCGTCCGATCAGATTGCGTTCGCCGCCCGAACGGATTGCGTCCGCCGTCCGATCAGATTGCGTTCGCCGTCCAATTGGATTGCGTTCGGTGAACGATGACAAAGCGACGGCAACTGCAGCGTTAACACAGAAATAATTGTTTGCGAACACACGCTGCAAACTATCTAAAAGAACGTGAAAAAGCAGAAAAACTCGCTGTTTTATTTGGCTGGTACGCCGAAATAATCTATATTTGCGCTGTCTTAGTTACATAACGGCATTGACGTTAGCCGACGAAAGACAAACAATTTAAAAACGAAAGAATCTATTATCAACTAAAAAACCTTTTATACTATGAACGTAGAGAAAATCATGCATGATCTCGAGGCTAAGCACCCGGGAGAAGCCGAGTATTTGCAGGCAGTACGCGAAGTTCTTATCTCAATCGAGGACGTTTACAACCAGCACCCAGAGTTCGAGAAAGTTAAGCTTATCGAGCGCCTTGTAGAGCCGGAGCGCATCATCACATTCCGTGTTCCTTGGACAGACGACAACGGTGAGGTACATGTAAACATCGGCTACCGCGTACAGTTCAACGGCGCCATTGGCCCGTACAAAGGCGGCTTGCGTTTCCACCCGTCAGTGAACCTCTCAATCCTGAAGTTCCTCGGTTTCGAGCAGACATTCAAGAACGCACTCACCACATTGCCTATGGGCGGTGGCAAGGGCGGTTCAGACTTCTCTATCCGCGGCCGTTCAGACGCAGAAGTTATGCGTTTCTGCCAGGCATTCATGACAGAACTCTATCGCCACATCGGTCCTGATGAGGACGTACCGGCAGGCGATATCGGCGTAGGCGGCAGAGAGATTGGTTATCTCTTCGGCATGTATAAGAAGCTCACACACCAGTATCAGGGCGTGCTCACAGGCAAGGGCTTGGAGTTCGGCGGTTCGCGCATCCGTCCTGAGGCTACCGGTTACGGCGCACTCTACTTCGTACAGCAGATGCTCGCAACACGCGGTCTCGACATTAAGGACAAGACAATCGCTATCTCTGGCTTCGGCAACGTAGCTTGGGGCGCAGCCAAGAAGGCTACAGAGCTCGGTGGTAAGGTTATCACTATCTCTGGTCCTGACGGATACATCTACGACGAAGCAGGCATCGCAGGCGACAAGATCGACTACATGCTCGAGCTCCGCTCTTCAGGCAACGATGTCTGCCAGCCGTACGAGGACGAGTTCCCAGGCTCTAAGTTCGTTGCAGGCAAGAAACCTTGGGAGGTTAAGGCCGACATCTACCTCACATGCGCTACACAGAACGAGCTCAACGGCGCCGACGCCGACATGATTCTCGCTCAGAAGCCGTTGTGCGTTGCCGAGGTTTCTAACATGGGCTGCACAGCTGAGGCTGTTGATAAGTTCGTTGCTGCTGAGCAGCTCTTCGCTCCTGGCAAGGCTGTCAACGCAGGTGGCGTAGCTACATCTGGTCTCGAGATGACTCAGAACTCTATACGTCTGAGCTGGAGCGAGAAGGAAGTAGACGAGAAGCTCCACTACATCATGCACTCTATCCACGAGCAGTGCGTGAAGTACGGCAAGCGTGCTGACGGCTACATCGACTATGTACGCGGCGCTAACATCGCTGGCTTCATGAAGGTAGCCAACGCTATGATGGCTCAGGGCATCGTATAATGCTCCCGACCGCCGCAAAAAACAATATGAATACGTGAAAATAAGAAATACAACATTAGTAATTCTTGCAACAATAAGCCTTGCCTATGTCTGCGCACAAACGCAGACAGGCAAGGCCTCGTTCTATTCTAAACGTGCCACAGGCTCTCGCACAAGCAGCGGAGAGCGCCTGCACCACGACAGTCTGACGTGCGCTCACCGCACCTATCCCTTCGGCACGCTGCTGCGCGTAACCAACGAGCGCAACGGCAAGCAGGTCATCGTGCGCGTCACCGACCGCGGTCCGCACGGACGCGGACGCATCATCGACCTCTCTTATCGCGCCGCCAGCGAACTCGGCATTATTGCGCAAGGCGTAGCCGTAGTAAAGGTGGAACGTCTGCGTAACACGAAAGTGCCGTTCAAGCCCGAAGACGCCCTGCCCGAAATCGACTTCGAAGTCACCGAATACACGCTGCCCGAAGACGGCGTATTCCATTTCAACAACAATGATCAGCAGGTGCATGTAAAGAAGCTGCATGCGCCTGACAAGAAGAAACAGTCTGTGGGCAAGAAGAAACAGACTACTCATAAGAAGCGTTCTAAGGGCAGGAAGTAGGGTGGAGCTTTTGCCACTCTTCAAGCAAAAGCCCGGCTATGTAGCCGTCGCTACGGCAGTGCATGTCAGCAATCCCCTCGCTAATCATTTTGTAGACATACGAGTCGTAGAAGAACTCCAAGGAGTTTTCTAAAGAAATTCCGCTCTGCTCGCTGAACAGTTTTACGATGCGGGCATATTTCATTTGAAGTATAGTCTTGTTTGCTTCCATTAGCTCGTTTCATGCTAAAGTTCCTCTTTTTTTCAGTATATCAATCAAATCGTTCATAATGTAGTCCTTGCTGAACGTGTGGAGCACATTGTAGCAAGGCAGAATATATCCGTCCAAGATGCCTGACGAACGAAGCATTTTGTAAACTTTGCTTGCGCTCATGTTAAGACGCTCGGAGAGATTGCCTACGCAATAAGTTATGAAATCCAGCTGATACTCTTGCATAAATTAAAATCTGTGTAGTATTATATTCGCAAATATACTTCTTTTTGACTAATCAGCCAACTTTTATTGCCGTTTTCTTATAATTCGTATGCTTTGTATTGCTATTTTTTCTAACTTTGTAATGCAAAGTATATTAACGTGTTAAAAACAAACTAATCATGTTCAAGCAAATCATAACCGCAATCTCGACTCGTTCCTGCAGCGTATGCTCCATATTCACGACATCTACCGACTCAAGAACCTCAACTATAAGGAGGACATTGAGGCGGCTGTGAAGAATTAGACAGCTATGCCGACGTTTCGATAAGGATAATTGACGATTTACAAACTGTAACAGAAGGCTTCAGTCTTCACAATAAACAATAGAGTTATGAAGAAATGTTTGATAATGCTTTTAGGCGGAGCGATAACGGTGAGCAGTTGCTCCACTGGCGCAGGCACGGGTGCCTACGCAGGCGGCTCAATGGGCTCGGTGCTCGGCTCCGCAATCGGCGGAATCGTGGGCGGACCGCGCGGACACGATATAGGTACGGTCATAGGTATGGCTACGGGTGCTGCAGCCGGTGCGGCTGTGGGCGACGCTGCCGAGAAGAAGCAGCGCCAGAGCGTGGGCGTGCCCGCAGAAGAACAGCAGCAGCGCAGACCGTCTGAGCGCGAGATGCGTGCGCGCCGCAACCAGCGCATTCAGCGTGAGAAGGCTATGCAGCGTCAGCGTCAGCAGATGCAGCAGAACGATGCCGAATACGATGATGATGTGTACTTCGACGCGAAGAAGCCAAGAGAGATTGACGCGAATAAACTCAGAACTTACGATGCTGAGGAGCCAGGAAAGCCTGAAAGTCCTATGCCGTTCTATAATAACGAGGGCTTCCCGGAGGGTCAGCACTTCAAGCTTGAGCGCATACCGGGAAAACATATTGACAACGATGTGCAGGAGGAACAGCCGCAGGAGAGCCGTCTGGATACTGATATCGTTGTCGATGAAACCAATTCAAGTGACGACAGCTTCGACTTTGAAAAGGGAGAATAATAAGAAGACTTGTAAAAAAAGTAGCGGAGGTCTCTGGCCTCCGCAGTACGCAACAATGGTAGCTCTTTAAATTAATAAAGACTTCTATCAGACTTGGTGCTGCGGAGGCCGGAGACCTCCGCTACTTTTTTATTTCAGTACGAATACTTTAGTCTCGTGCGCAGCCACCGTGCCCTTCCATTTGTTTGCACGCTGCGCTATGTTGCGGTGCAGCCAAACGTCGCGCACGATGTACTTGCCGTTGAGTCCGACGGAGGCGAAGTTGAGGCTCACGCGCTGTGCTGCGTCCGACGGATTGAGGATAGCCACGGCGTGCGAACCGTCAGCCAGCGGTTTCACGTACACCTGATGCGTCGGCTCGTTCACGATGCGCTCCGCAGCCTTGCCCAGAGCGTCCTGATTGATGGTGATAATCTCCTTGTTGAGCAGTATGCGGCGGTCGTCGTCGGTCACTTTGCGCAGGTCGTTGGTCATGGCGAGCACCGACGAGAGCATACACCACATGCTCATCTGCGTCTGATATTCGGTCTGAGTGCAGCCCACGCCGCCGAGATCGCTCGACGGACCGCCCGTTCCGCGCAGACCAACCACGAGCATGTCCATGTCGGGCCACTGTCCTGGGCGGGCATGCTTGGCGAGTGGCGCCGTGATGTTGACGATGTCGAGAATGCCCATGCCGCCTTCCTTCACGATGTCCTTCCACATGTCGCGTACGTCGTAAGAAGTGCGCCAGAGCTGTCCGCCCACTTCCTCGCACCACTCCTCGCCTTGGCGCTGTCCCCATTCGCAGATGCCGAGCACGATGTCGCGGCCCGACTTCTGCAGGGCGTCAGCCATTGTGCGGTAGCGCTGTCTTGCTGTGGCGCTGTCCTCAGGCGCGTTGCAGTAGTCGTACTTCAGATAGTCGATGCCCCACGAAGCGAAGGTGCGTGCGTCCTGCTCCTCGAAACCGAGGCTCGCTGTCCATCCGCCGCAGGTGAGTTGCGCCGCATCCGAGTAGATGCCGAGCTTCAGACCCTTAGAGTGGACATAGTCGGCGAGCGCCTTCATGCCCGACGGAAACTTCTCAGGGTCGGGAATGATGTTGTTCTGTCGGTCGCGTCCGCCCTGCCAGAGGTCGTCGATGAAGATATATTCGTAGCCGGCGTCGCGAAATCCGCCTTCGACCATAGCGTCCGCAGTCTCGCGGATAAGCTGTTCGTTGATGTTGCCCTGGAAGAGGTTCCATGTCATCCAGCCCATTGGCGGTTTCGGCGCAAGTTGTTTGCGTGGAGTGGGGGCGTTCTCAGCCGAAGCGAAGAGCGACGAGAGGCAGAGAACTGCCGAGAGAATAAAAGATTTGTTCATAATGATTTGTTTATTGGTTGTTTGTTATTGAGATGTTGAGGTGTTGAGATGTTGAGGTGTTGAGATATGATGTTGAGGTGTTGAGATATGCATTGCTAATGTCAACACAACACAACACCATCTCACCATCTCACCACCTTTATTGTACAAAGTTAGCAATTATTTCCGTTCGTTCTGTATAATGTCCCCGATTTTCTTTGCTCATTGAAACGTAAAGGTTAATTTTGCACGTAGCGGAGGTCTCCGGCCTCCGCAGCACCAAGTGCATAGCATGAAGAGTTGTATTCTAAACACGACAACTCGCTATAAAGTAATTAGTGTTATTGATTGCTGCGGAGGCCGGAGACCTCCGCTACGGAAATAGCTATGGAAAAGAAATATAGATTTGAAGTCTGCGCCAACGGCGTAGAGAGTTGTTTGGCAGCGCAGGAAGGCGGCGCCGACCGTGTAGAACTTTGCGCCGGCATACCCGAGGGCGGCACCACGCCGTCGTACGGCGAGATTAAGGTTGCGCGCCGTGTGCTTAGCACGACACGCCTCCACGTGATAATACGTCCGCGCGGCGGCGACTTCCTCTATACGCCGCTCGAAGTGGAGCGCATGGTGGAGGATATACGCGTGTGCCGGGAGTTGGGCGTCGATGGGGTGGTGATAGGCTGTTTGTGTGCCGATGGATCGCTCGACATGGATGCCAACCGTCGCTTGGTTGAGGCTGCTCAGGGCATGTCTGTCACGTTCCACCGCGCCTTTGACCGCTGCAACGATCCGCGCCGCGCACTCGAACAGCTCATTGAGCTCGGTGTCGACCGCGTCCTGACATCGGGTCAGCAGCCCACAGCGCTCGAAGGTGCACCGTTGCTCGCCCAGCTGCACAAGCTTGCTGCCGACCGCATCATCATTCTCGCTGGATGCGGCGTGAACGAGCAGAACATAAAGCAGATACAGACCGAGACTGGAGTCTGCGAGTTCCACTTCTCTGCGCGCGTTCCCGTGAAGAGCCGCATGGAGTACATCAATCCTGACGTGTACATGGGTGCGAAGGATGCCGACGAAGGCACGCTGATGTACACTGCGGCTGAGCGCGTACGCAATACCATCGCGCAGTTGCAGTAGAAAAAGTCTGGTATCTATCGCATACAACACTTTAAGAAACTTTCATGTGCCTTCAAGGGGGTGCACTTGTCTCAAGTGCATCAACCGAGCAAGAGGTGCACCAACCGAGCAAGAATTACACCGTTTACTTGGTTGGTGCAGCAGAGACTGCTGCACCCCCTGAGAAAAGTGCATCAACCGAGCGAGATTTGCTGTCTCCTACAGATTTCACTTTAAACGGATTTAGTGTATATAATGAAAAACGGATTAAGCGGATTAATCAGACTCCTTCATTGTATAAGGAATCCGTTTAATCCGCTTAATCCGTTGTTGAATTATTCCGAGCAGTACAATCCGCTGTTAAATCATTCCAAGCAGACAGTCTGCTTAATCAGTTGCCGCTTTATCCCAGCACCTCGATAGCCTTGCGCATGCGCTTCAGCGTCTCCTCCTTGCCGAGGAACGCCGAGATGTCGAACATGCCCGGACCCTTGCCTATGCCTACGAGCGTGAGTCGGAAGGCGTTCATAACGTCGCCGAGCTTGTAGCCCTTCTCCTCAATCCACTTCATCACTACCGGCTCCTGACCCTCTACCGAGAAGTCATCGATGCCCTCGAGCACCTCAGCCAGTTCGCCCATCACCTTAGCCGAATCAGCCTTCCAGCGCTTCTTCACGGTCTTCTCGTCGTACTCCGTCGGAGCGATGAAGAAGAACGAGCAAAGCGGCCACAACTCCTTAACGAAGTTCACGCGGTCCTTCATCATAGCCACCACCTTAGTGATGCGCTCCATCGACTCGTCTACGCCGTTGTTAGCCACGATAGGCGCAAAGAGGTTAGCTACCTCTTCGTTCGACTTCTTCAGCATGTACTCGTGGTTGAACCAGATGCCCTTCTGATAGTCGAAGCGTGCGCCAGCCTTAGAGCACTTGTGGATGTCGAACGCCTGCACAAGCTCGTCAAGAGTGAAGAGCTCCTGCTCTGTGCCTGGGTTCCAGCCCAGCAGCGCAAGGAAGTTGACGACTGCCTCGGGGAAGTATCCGCTCTCGCGGTAGCCTGAAGAAACGTCGCCCGTCTTCGGGTCGTGCCATTCGAGCGGGAACACTGGGAAGCCCAGTCGGTCGCCGTCGCGCTTTGAGAGCTTGCCCTTGCCCTCCGGCTTCAGCAGCAGCGGCAGGTGAGCGAATTTAGGCATAGTGTCTTCCCAACCGAACGCGCGGTAGAGCAGAACGTGAAGCGGTGCGCTCGGCAGCCACTCCTCGCCGCGAATCACGTGCGTAATCTCCATGAGGTGGTCGTCCACGATGTTAGCCAAGTGGTATGTAGGCAGCTCGTCGGCGCTCTTGTAGAGCACCTTGTCGTCGAGGATGTCGCTCTTGATAACCACGTGACCACGTATCATGTCGTCGATGTGTACCTCGATGCCCGGCTCTACCTTGAAGCGAACCACGTACTGCTCGCCGTCAGCGATGCGGCGCTCCACTTCCTCCTTCGGCAGAGTGAGCGAGTTGGTCATCTCGCCGCGTGTGTGTGCGTCGTACTGGAAGTTCTGAATCTCGGCACGCTTAGCCTCAAGCTGTTCCGGCGTGTCGAAAGCGATGTAAGCCTTGTCGGCAGCCAGCAGCTGCTCTACATATTTCTTATATATGCTGCGGCGCTCGCTCTGTCGGTACGGACCATGCTCGCCGCCGAAGCTCACGCCCTCGTCGAACTTGATGCCGAGCCAGCGGAACGACTCGATGATATACTCCTCAGCGCCCGGTACGAAACGGTTGGAGTCGGTGTCCTCGATGCGGAATACGAGGTCGCCGCCGTGCTGGCGAGCGAAGAGATAGTTGTACAATGCTGTGCGCACGCCACCGATGTGCAGCGCTCCTGTTGGACTTGGTGCAAAACGCACCCTCACTTTTCTATCTGACATATTTTGTTTTGTTGTTTTGTTTTCAGTGCAAAGGTAGTGCAATTATTTCGTATTTTGTGATTTTTTTTGTAATATTGCAGTCGAAACCCCCAAACACGGCGGACTAACCCCCGCAGAACCTCTAAACAAACTGATTTATATGGACCGATTGAACCAACCAAAGCGAATTTTCTGGCGCAACATGCTCTCGCGAACGCTCCTTGTACTGGTCACCGTGACGCTCATCGTGTGGGCTCTGCCGCACAACGAACGCCAACGCTACAAGTACGATGTGGGCAAACCGTGGATGTACGGCTCGTTTATAGCCAAGTTCGACTTCCCCGTATACAAGACCGATGCCACCATAAAGGCGCAGGAAGACTCGCTGCTCGAGACCTACCAGCCCTACTACAACTACGACAAGCAGGTGGAGACGAAGATGGTGAGCCGATTCCTCGCCGACTATCGCAACGGCATACCCGGACTCTCGTCGCTCTACGTGAAGCTCATCGCCGACCGCCTGCATAAGCTCTATCAGCAGGGCATCATGGGCACGCCCGAATACAACGAGATATACCGTGACTCTACCACTGAGGTGCGCGTCGTACTCGGCAACAAGGCGCAGAGCATACGCCTCTCCGAGTTCTACTCCACGCTCTCGGCGTACGAGCAGCTCTTCGCCGACGACATCATCGCGCAGCAGCGACCGCTACTGCAGCGCTGCAACCTCAACAACTATATTGAGCCTAACCTCATATACGACAAGAGTCGATCCGAGACCGAGCGCAACGACCTCCTCTCGTCGATACCGCCCGCAAGCGGAATGGTGATGAGCGGACAGAAGGTGATAGACCGCGGCGACATCGTCGACGAATATACCTACCGCGTGCTCGACTCCTTCGAGCGCGAGATGGAACGGCGCAGCGCCACGGACAGCGAAATGATGGTGATGCTCATCGGACAGATAGTGTTCGTGGCGCTCCTCGTCACGCTCTTCACCATCTACCTCGGACTCTTCCGACACGACTACTTCGCCAAACCGCGCTCCATCGCCATGCTCTACACGCTCATCACGCTCTTCCCGGTGCTCGTGTCGCTCATGGTGAGCCACAACTTCCTCAGCGTCTACATACTGCCGCTGGCTATGGCGCCGATGTTCGTGCGCGTCTTCATGGACTCGCGCACGGCGTTCGTCTGCCACGTCACGATGGTGCTCATCTGCACCGCCGCCGTGCGCTACCAGTACGAGTTCATCATCATACAGCTCGTAGCCGGACTCGTAGCCATCTACTCGCTGCGCGAACTCACACGCCGCGCACAAGTGTTCCGCACGGCGCTCTTCGTCACACTCGCCAGCGCCCTCGTCTACGTAGCCATGCAGATGATGCAGAGCAACGACCTCTCGCTCGTCGACACCGATATGTACTATCACCTCGTTGTCAACGGCATCTTCCTGCTGCTCTGCTATCCGCTCATGTACGTCGTCGAGAAGATGTTCGGATTCGTGTCGAGCGTAACGCTCTTCGAGCTGTCTAACACCAATCGCGGACTGCTTCGCGACCTCTCGGAGGTGGCTCCCGGCACGTTCCAGCACTCTATCACTGTCGGAAACCTCGCCGCCGAGATAGCCAACAAGATAGGCGCCAACTCGCTGCTCGTGCGTACCGGTGCACTCTATCACGACATCGGAAAGATGGAAGACCCCGTATTCTTCACCGAGAACCAGGCAGGTGTCAATCCGCACGACAACATGTCGTACATCGAGAGCGCACGCATCGTGATGCGCCACGTCACCGAAGGCGTGCGCATGGCGGAGAAAGCCAATCTTCCGGCGTTCATACGCGACTTCATCCTCACCCACCACGGACGCGGTGTGACGAAGTATTTCTACATCAAGTACAAGAACGAGCATCCCGACATCAACGTCGACGTCACGCAGTTCCAGTACCCCGGACCTAACCCGTTCACACGCGAGCAAGCCATTCTTATGATCGCCGACGGCGTGGAGGCAGCGTCGCGTTCTCTCTCCGAGTATACCGAGGAAAGCATCTCCGAACTCGTCAACCGCATCATCGACAGCGACGTAGCCGAAGGTTTCTTCAAGGAGTGTCCTATCACCTTCCGCGACCTCGCCCTCGCCAAGCTCGTACTCATCGAGCGCCTCAAGTCGATATATCACACCCGCATATCATATCCCGAAGCGAAGAAGTAATTAAGGAGGCTATGGCATTCTTGCCGTAGCCTCCTAATTATTTTTATTGAAACATGCTGTAATTCAATAAAAAGCAGTAACTTTGCAACATTCTAAAAACCAATCTACAAATGAAAAAATTTACTTTGTTCTTTATCGCGCTTGTCGCTTGCTTCTTCGCAGGCGTAGAGTGCATTAGTGCAGCTACCGCAGGCGGCCTTAAGAAGGCTTCTCCGAAACTGCCTGAGTTTGTAACGTCGGGAGACGGCGGCACTTACTATTACGTTAAGTTCTTGCGTAACGAGAAGGTGATGTCTGTCAGCTCAGACAATTGTATCCGTCTCTACGCAGGCAGCGGCGAAAGCTCACAGCAGTGGCGTCTCGTCGGTTCGCAGAATAACTTCCAGTTCCAGAACAAGGACGGACAGTATATCGTAGTAAGCTCGCAGAGCGTGTCGGCAACAGACGGCGGCGCAACAAACCCTAATCCGTTGCGTCCGAGCACAGCAGAGCAGCCTGGCGGCTTCAAGCTTCAGGTGGCTCCGAACACAGACAACGGCACAGGATGGGAGATTGTAGCCAACTCTAAGTCGGGCAACAACGTCGTTAACCTCTGGGGCGATCCGGGCAATGGCAACTCAATCGGTTTCTGGAAGACCAACGACCAGAACAATGTGGTGGTTTTCGTGAAGCCAGACTCTGACCTCGGCGCTGCCGACTACAAGACTGTAGGCTCGATGACATTCAAGCCCGAGCACAAGCTCACACTCTGGTACACAGAGCCGGCTACAACCGCACAGCTTTACAGCGGCGGCCAGGGCTATTCTAACTGGATGGAGTACGCATTGCCTATCGGCGACGGACAGTTCGGCGCTTGTCTCTTCGGTGGTGTATACAAAGACGAAATTCAGTTCAACGAGAAGACGCTCTGGAGCGGCACACCAGCACGCTCTTCGCAGGGCGGCAAGGGCTACGGCAAGTACGAGAACTTCGGTTCTATCTACGCTAAGGATCTCAGCGGCGAATTCGGCCTCACAACCGACAAGGCTGCTTCTGACTATGTACGCTTGCTCGACCTCACAACCGCAACCGGCAAGACCATGTTCAAGTCGGCAGCAGGCGTTGAGTACACACGCGAGTATATCGCATCTAACCCAGCACGCGTCGTTGTGGCTCACTACACAGCAAGCAAGGGCGGCAAGCTCAGCTTCCGCTTCACAATGGCTGCAGGCTCTATCACAGCCGACCCGACATACGCTAACGGCGAGGGCACATTCAGCGGCAAACTCGAGACCATCAGCTACAATGCTCGCATGAAGGTTATCCCGACAGGCGGCACAATGACAACTGACGAGGAAGGCATCGAGGTGATCGGCGCTGACGAAATCATGGTTGTGCTCGGCGGCGGCACCGACTTCGACGCTTACGAGAGCACATATACCAAGAACACATCGGCTTTGGCTCAGACTATCGCAGACCGCGTTGCAGCAGCTGCCGAGAAGTCGTGGGCAGATCTCTACGCAGAGCACGTAGCCGACTATCAGAGCTTCTTCGGACGTTGCGACTTCGACCTCGCAGGCACAAAGAACGATATGACAACCAATCGTCTTATCGACTCATACAACGGTGGTCGTGGCGCTGACGCTCTCATGCTCGAGCAGCTCTACTTCGCATACGGCCGCTATCTCGAGATCTCTTCTTCGCGCGGTGTCGACTCTCCGTCTAACCTCCAGGGCATCTGGAACAACATCAACGGTGTAGCATGGAACTCTGATATCCACTCTAACATCAACGTTCAGATGAACTACTGGCCGGCTGAGCCTACAAACCTCAGCGAGATGCACATGCCGTTCCTCAACTATATCTGGGCTATGGCAGAAAAGCAGCCGCAGTGGAAGCAGTGGGCAAAGCTACAGGGTCAGGACCGCGGTTGGACTTGCTTCACCGAGAACAACATCTTCGGCGGCGTAAGCGCATTCAAGAATAACTACGTTATCGCTAACGCTTGGTACGCTACACACCTCTGGCAGCACTACCGCTACACCCTCGACCGCGAGTATCTGAAGCGCGTGTTCCCCGCAATGCTTTCAGCTTCGCAGTTCTGGATGGACCGCCTCAAGCTGGCTTCAGACGGCACATACGAGTGCCCGAACGAGTGGTCGCCTGAGCACGGACCAGATTCGGAGAACGGCGTTGCTCACGCACAGCAGCTCGTATACGACCTCTTCAGCAACACTCTCGCTGCCATCGACGTGCTCGGTGACGACGCAGAAGTATCGGCTACAGACCTCGGCATACTCAGAGACCGCTTCGCTAAGCTCGACAAGGGTCTTGCTACAGAGAACTATACCGGCTACTTCGGCACAGCTATTCCTACTGGTTCTAAGATTCTGCGCGAATGGAAGTACAGCTCATACACAAGAGGTGAGAACGGCCACCGCCACATGTCGCACCTTATGTGCCTCTATCCGTTCTCTCAGATTGAGCCGGGTACAGAGTTGTTCGACGCAGCTGTCAACTCTATGAAGCTCCGTGGCGACGGTGCTACCGGCTGGTCAATGGGTTGGAAGATGAACCTTTGGGCACGTGCCCTCGACGGCGACCACGCTCGCAAGATTCTGAACAACGCACTCGCTCACAGCAACGGTGGCGCAGGCGTATTCTACAACCTCTTCGACTCGCACGCTCCGTTCCAGATCGACGGCAACTTCGGTGCTTGCGCCGGTATTGCCGAGATGATTATGCAGAGCAACTCGGGTCTTATCCGCATCTTGCCGGCTCTTCCGTCGGCTTGGACCGAGGGTCACATGCACGGCATGAAGGCTGTAGGCGACGTTACTGTTAGCATCGACTGGAAGAACGGCGAGGCTACACGCGTTGAGCTCACAAACAACCAGGGTCAGACAATGCGCGTTCACTACAAGAACCTCGCTAAGGCTAAGGTATACGTAGACAACGTGCTCACAGAGGTGGCTGTTAAGGACAACGTAGCCACACTCACCGGCGCTAACGGCTCGGTAGTAGTGCTCGACTTCGACGGTTCGTTCACTCCGACCGGCATCAACACAGTGAAGACCGATGTTGCACGCGACGGCTATATATATAATGTAAGCGGTCAGCGCGTCAACGACTCATACAAGGGTCTTATCATCAAGAACGGCAAGAAGATGCTGAAGAAGTAATATTTTCTATGTTTTACTTGTTTCGTTTATTTTTTTTGGATATTTTTGCAGTCCGAACTTGAAGATTATATTCAACGTAAACGAAATTTATAAACAACAACCGAAGAAGATGAAAGAGATAGCCGGCGTAAATTCAGATACGTTCACGATTCTTATCGTTGACGACATCGCCTTGAACCTGCTTTTGCTCGACAAGATGCTTAAGCCGTTCGATTTTCAGATTGTAAAGGCTGCCAACGGCCGCGAGGCGTTGGAGACCATACAGTCGCGCATAGGTACGCCGGGCAGCATCGACCTCGCCATTGTAGACCTTATGATGCCCGACATCGACGGTTTCAAGGTGATAGAGAACGTGCGCAACGGCTGCGACGACGGCGAGTTTCGCATTCCGGCGCAGAGCAAGAGCGACCTGCCGATACTTATTCTTTCGGGCATGAACTTCGGCGAGGACATAGAACGCGGACTTGCGTTGGGCGCCAACCAGTTCATCACGAAGCCTATCGTGATGACGCAGCTCTACAGCATCATCGTAGAGGAGCTGACGAAGAAGGTTGAAGCGAAGAAGTAGCTTGATCTATCATCTATATAGAAGCAGTTAGAATAAATAAGCAACTTGATTTATCTATCTATATACAAAGCGGGGGACAATTTGCGTAAGCGAATTGTCCCCCATACTTTTGTAGAAGAATTTATTTGCGCAGAGCCATGTCGCCACTAAGGCGTGAGGCTCTGCTTTTTTTATTATTGGCTATGTAACTTAAGCTTTCGATCGAGTCTGTTTAGAACGTGATGTTCACGCCGGCTGCAAACGCATTGTTGCTGCGGGTGTAGTCGGTGTTGTACGTGTTAGACACGCCTGGCGCGAGAGTCACGGTCTCCGAAGTCTTCACGTGGTCGTAGAAGGTGTGGAAGTAAGCTACGGTGAAGTCGAGCTTCTTTGTGATGTGGTATACGCCGCCCAAGCCTACAGAGTTGGAGCTGACAACGAACGACTTGTCGTCCATGTACTCGTCTGTAAGGCCGTAGTTGGTGTTCTGCCAACCGGTGCTGACCGTGATCTTCTTGTTCACGTCGTACTCAACGCCGGCGTTGAACTCGAGTGTGCCGCGCTTCTTGAGCAGCTTGTTGCGGTTGTTGTAAGAAGTGGCGTTGTAGTCGTCGAACCAGTGGAAGCCCACGTTGATGCGCAGCTCGTCGATGGGGCTGTAGCCCACACCCACGGTGAGCAGCGACGGGATGTCGCCCGCAATCTTCTTGCCGTCGGCATACTCGCCGATAGCCTCGTTGATCTTCGAGTCGAACTGCTGCTTCAGCGCTGCTGTAGTAGCCACAACGTTCTGGTCTCTGAGCACATCTGAAGAAGTCTGCTCAGCCTTAATTATAGCCTGCTCCTGCGGCATGCCTGCCGCCATGAATGTGCCAGTGAAGAGCTTGTTCATCTGGTTCTTCAGATTGTCGTCGAGGTTACCGATAGACGGCAACTGGTTAACCGACTTGTTCTTCAGGCGCAGGCGAGTCTTGAACTCGTACTTAGCCGAGAAGTTCCAGCGTCCGGTCTTGTAGTCGACAGCCAGCATCGGAGTGAAGCCGATGCCGCTCTGGTCGCAGCTCAGCTCGATGTTAGCCGCATTCTCCTTCGTCGGGTCGAGCACCTTGTAGAGCGGCATGTTGCCCACCTTGATGTCCTCAACGTATCCGTAGTAGTTGCAGGTAGCGTAGATGCCGCGCAAGCCAGCGTAAACGCTGAAGTTGTCGTTCACCTTATATGCTGCACCAGCCGAGAGGCCGAAGTAGTACTGACGGCCATGCATGTAGCTGTTGAAGCTGTACGAGCCCTTGCTGCCGAAGGCCTTGTCGGAGGTGAACATCGGTACGAACTTGTTAGGGTTGATTGTGCCGTCAGGATTTATGGAACCAGGAACAAGAAGCTTGTTAGCCACCTGGTCTACGGCGCCAGCCAAGCTGATAGCACCCATCGCTGTCTCGCTCACGATCTTCTCGAACGAGCCGAGTCCGTTGTCGAACGTACACTTACCGCCGCCGCCAGTCAGCGCGAAGTTGCCCTGGAACGACCATCTGCCCTTGTTGTAAGCGTACTGGAAAGAAGGAACAACCGGCGCGACAGCCTTTCCCTTGAAGTCGCGTGGAGTAGTAGGATTGTTCACATTGTTGGTGAACAGCTTGTAGTCGTTGTTAATTGTACGGGTCTGCCAAGCCGCCTGCCAGTTGATAGCGAGGTGGCTTCCTTCGCCCATAAATACAACACCTGCCGGGTTATAATACACACCATCAATACCAATAGAAGCCTCGCGGCTCATCATACGATTGAATGCGACGTGCTGGTTGGTGTTAGTGAGAAGACCACCAGCAAAAGTCGCGCTGCTTGAGGCAATCGCTGCTGTCAAGCATACTGTTTTAAACTTGTTTATCATAATTATCTTGAATAATTGGTTGCAAAGTTAGCTGAATTGTTCTAAACTTCGGCTATATCATGGTTTATTTTAATAACTATTAACGCTTAGAGGCTCAACTTCGCGTGTGTGTACATTATAATTTTGGTGCACTTGAGACAAGTGCACCCCCTGAGACGGTTGAACTTTGCGTGTGTGTATGTTATGCTTTTGCCACCGTTCGCGTTTGCCGTCCGACCGGATTGCGTCCGCCGTCCGATCAGATTGCGTCCGCCGTCCGATCGGATTGCGTTCGGTGTCCGATCAGATTGCGTTCGGTGCCCGATGAAAAGAGTAGGGAGTTAGCCTCATAGTAGCGGAGGTCTCCGGCCTCCGCAGCACCAAGTCAGATAGTATCTCCCTGCCCCAAGTCAGATAGTATCTATCTACACCAAGTCAGATAGTATTCCGGAATAAACCGCTTGATGCTGCGGAGGCCGGAGACCTCCGCTACTATGTGCTGCTACAGAGGCCGGAGACCTCCGCTACGATGTGCTCCTATGGAGGTCCAAAACGATAAAAAACGTTTAAATGCGTGCGGCTATAGCCTTAGTCTTGAAAAAAAAGAGTAACTTTGCAGCATAGTACTATTTATACGTATATATTCATTAACAGCAAATTAAGATCAAGACCAATTCCTTGCGACGCGTGGATGCGCCGTCGGGAGTGTCACCCCTTTTGTTTAAACAGAAAGAAATATGCACAAAGCAGGATTTGTAAACATAGTGGGCAATCCTAATGTGGGCAAGTCGACGCTGATGAATCAGCTTGTCGGCGAGCGCATCAGCATTGCCACGTTCAAGGCGCAGACCACGCGCCACCGCATCATGGGCATCGTCAACGAGGAAGACGCGCAGATCGTATTCTCTGACACGCCCGGCGTACTCAAACCAAACTATAAGCTCCAGGAGTCGATGCTCGCATTCTCTGAGTCGGCGTTGCAGGATGCCGACGTGCTGCTCTACGTCACCGACGTCGTGGAGAACCCCGAGAAGAACCAGGACTTCCTCGACAAGGTGAAGCGCATGACAATACCCGTGCTGCTGCTCATCAACAAGATTGACCAGAGCGACCAGAAGACGCTCGGCGACACCGTGGAGCGCTGGCACTCGCTGCTGCCCAACGCCGAGATTCTCCCCATCTCGGCTAAGAACAAGTTCGGCGTAGACATGCTCATGCGCCGCATCAAGGAACTGCTGCCTGACTCGCCGCCGTTCTTCGACAAGGACCAGCTCACCGACAAGCCCGCACGCTTCTTCGTCTCTGAGATTATCCGCGAGAAGATTCTGCTCTACTACGACAAGGAGATTCCGTACTCGGTAGAGGTGAAGGTGGAGTCGTTCAAGGAGACCGACAAGCACATCGACATACACGCCGTGATATACGTGGAGCGCGACTCGCAGAAGGGCATCATCATCGGACACCAGGGCGTGGCGCTGAAGAAGATGTCGACCGAGGCACGCAAGTCGCTCGAGAAGTTCTTCGGCAAGAGCGTATACCTCCACACCTTCGTGAAGGTGGACAAGGACTGGCGTAGCTCGCAGCGCGAACTCGACAACTTCGGATATAACCCGGAATAAACTCCCCTGAATAGCAAAGAGGGGACACTCTCGTCAGACTGGCGAGGGCCGGAGTAGGGTCAGCTTCGGAAAATCGTTAACAAGGATGCAGAGACCACATCCTACAAGCCTCCGTGAGATGCGGAGGAAAGAATGACTAAAAGAATATGGCAAATTTAGTGGCAATAGTGGGACGCCCGAACGTGGGCAAGTCTACACTGTTCAACCGCCTGACCAAGACACGTCAGGCTATCGTTAGCGACACCGCCGGCACCACACGCGACCGCCAGTACGGCAAGTGCGAGTGGAACGGACGCGAATTCTCTGTAGTAGACACCGGCGGATGGGTCGTTAAGAGCGACGACATCTTCGAGGATGCCATCCGCAAGCAGGTTATCGTGGCAACCGAGGAGGCCGACGTGGTGCTCTTCGTCGTTGACGTGCAGACCGGACTCACCGACTGGGACCAGGACGTGGCTACAATCCTCCGCCGCACCAAGCTCCCCGTGATTCTCGTGGCTAACAAGACCGACAACAACGACCAGATATACGACGCGGCTGAGTTCTACGCACTCGGACTCGGCGAGCCGCAGTGTATCTCGTCGGCAACCGGCAGCGGCACGGGCGACCTGCTCGACCTCGTGCTCACAAAGCTCAAACCCGAAGTGAAGGAAGACGTAGAGGACGGCATACCACGCTTCGCCGTAGTAGGACGCCCGAACGCCGGCAAGAGCTCTATCATCAACGCCTTCATCGGCGAAGACCGCAACATCGTGACCGAGATAGCCGGCACCACACGCGACTCTATCTACACACGCTACGACAAGTTCGGCTTCGACTTCTACCTCGTCGACACAGCCGGCATCCGCCGCAAGAACAAGGTGTCGGAAGACCTGGAGTTCTACTCGGTGATGCGCTCTATCCGCGCCATCGAGAACTCCGACGTCTGCATCCTCATGCTCGACGCAACACGCGGCATCGAGGCGCAGGATATGAACATCTTCCAGCTCATACAGCGCAACAACAAGTCGCTCGTAGTGGTTGTGAACAAGTGGGACCTCGTGGAGAACAAGGACCAGGCAGTCATCAAGACCTTCGAGAACGCCATCCGTCAGCGCATGGCTCCGTTCGTCGACTTCCCTATCATCTTCGCCTCGGCGCTCACCAAGCAGCGCATCTTCAAGGTGCTCGAGACAGCCAAGGAGGTGTACCTCAACCGCAAGGCACACGTGGGCACATCGAAGCTCAACGAGGTGATGCTACCGCTCATCGAGGCTTACCCGCCACCATCAACAAAGGGCAAGTACATCAAGATAAAGTACTGCACGCAGCTGCCTAACACGCAGATTCCGTCGTTCGTGTTCTACGCCAACCTGCCGCAGTATATCAAGGAGCCGTACCGCCGCTTCCTCGAGAACAAGATTCGCGAAAACTGGTCGATGCACGGCTGCCCGATAAACATCTTTATCCGACAGAAGTAACTAAAAGGGGGTGCAGTTGTCCCTTAAGGGGGTGCAGTTGTCTCTTAAGGGGGTGCAGTTGTCTCAACTGCACCAACCTATTTGCACCAATAGCTCGGTTGGTGCACTTGAGACAAGTGCACCCCCTATCTGCACCAATCTAACTGGTTGGTGCACTTGAAACAAGTGCACCCCCTATTTACACCAATCTATGCGACACATTATATATTTAATAACAACCTTGTGCTGTCTGGCCCTCGTCTCCTGCGGCAAGCAGTCTGCTGCCGTCAGCCCCGACGAGATGGCGTCGCGTGCGGCGAAGATCTACTACGACTATCTGCTTCACGGCGACTGCGCGGCATACGTCGACGGGTTCTACCGCCCCGACAGCATACCCGAGAGCTACCGCGAGCAACTCATCGTGAGCGCAAAGCAGTATGTAGGGCAGATGAAGACCGACCACCAAGGACTCGTGAGCGTTGAGGCTGCCGGAGCACGCACCGACACCGCGAAGCACGTGGGCGAGGCGTACCTCATGCTCGGCTTCGGCGACAAGACCAAAGAGGAGATCGTTGTGCCACTCGTGCTGCACAACGGCAACTGGATGCTAAGATAATGATATATGTATAAACCACTTGCGTGTGGGGTATAAACAAAAAAAGAGCCATGTTGCATCAACTGCGACATGGCTTTTCAATTAATAGTAAAGTGATGACTATCAGTTTTTCTTATTCTTTGAGAAGGTAATTATTAGGTGATTGTTTAAAAGGTACTTATCTGCTCGCTTCGTCCTGTAAAAGAACCGCTCGCAGACGGTTTGTGTCTTATGGTTTTGGTAGGTTGTTATGTACTGATGATAATTTTCGTGTGCAAAGATAGTTTTATTTTCTAATATGGCAAAATTATCTGGCACTTTTATTTCAATTTAAGCGATATTTGTTTAAAATTCGCAATTATTCTGTCTTTTTTCTGTTTCTTACAGGAAATATTGAGCCAAATCAATATGTTATTAAAATAATTATCCGTACTTTTGTATTACACCCGAAAACGGTTGAAATCCAATCACCACCTCACCATAACACCACCTCACCATAACAAATCTCACCATCTCACCATCTCACCATCTCACCACCATCTATGTCTACAATATCTCCCTTTGCGCGTCCGCTCTACGTGATGCTCAAGCCCGTAGGCGCAGCCTGCAACTTGCGCTGCGAATACTGCTATTATCTTGAGAAGTCGAACCTCTACCGCGATGCGCAGAAGCGTGTGCTCTCGGAGGAGATGCTCGAGCAGTTCACCAAGGAATACATCGAGGCGCAGACCTCGCCCGACATCCTCTTCACATGGCACGGCGGCGAACCGCTCATGCGCCCGCTCTCGTTCTACCGGAAGGCGGTGGAGCTGCAGCGCAAGTACGGCGTGGGCAGACGCATATCCAACTCGATACAGACCAACGGCACGCTGCTCAACGACGAGTGGTGTCGCTTCCTGCGCGAGAACAACTGGCTCGTCGGAATATCCATCGACGGACCGCAGGAGTTTCACGACGAGTTCCGCCGCACCGCCTCGGGCGCACAGACATGGCAGAAGGTGATGCACGGCATACGCCTGCTGAAGAAGCACGGCGTGGAGTGGAACGCGATGGCGGTGGTGAACGACTTCAACGCCGACTATCCGCTCGACTTCTATCGCTTCTTCAAGGAGAACGGATGCCAGTTCCTGCAGTTCACGCCTATCATTGAGCGCACGGTGAAGCACGCCGACGGACGCCATCTCGCCACAATCACCGACCCGGCAGACGCGCCGCTCTCCGACATGAGCGTCACGCCGGAACAGTGGGGACGCTTCCTTTGCGCCATCTTCGACGAGTGGGTGCGCCACGACGTGGGCAAGATATACGTGGAGCTGTTCGACTGCATGCTTGCTAACTGGGTGGGAGTGACGCCCGGCATCTGCATGTACGCCAAGGAGTGCGGACACGCCGGCGTGATGGAGTTCAACGGCGACGTCTACTCCTGCGACCACTTCGTGTTCCCCGAATACCGACTGGGCAACATACGCGAGAAAACCATCACCGAGATGCTCTACGGCGAGCAGCAGCAGCGCTTCAGCGAACTCAAGCACAAGTCGCTGCCGCAGGAGTGCAAGGAATGTCGCTGGGAGTTCGCCTGCCACGGCGAGTGTCCGAAGAACCGTTTCATAAAAGACCGCTACGGCAACCCCGGCAAGAACTATCTCTGCCGCGGCTACCAGCAGTTCTTCGAGCACGTAGCGCCCTACATGGAATATATGAAGAACGAATACCTCAACCAGCGTCCGCCTGCGAACGTGATGGATAGGGTAGACGAGATAGCAAAAAAGTAGCGGAGGTCTCCGGCCTCCGCAGCAAGCAATAATACTGAATAAACAAATGTATTATCAACTGCTGCGGAGGCCGGAGACCTCCGCTACTAATATAATTGTGTAGTTAGAGCTGCTTGAGCTTGTTCATTTCCACTTCCTTCACCCGCTTGAAAAGGTCGGAAGCGAAGACGAGGTCGTTGAGCTTCTCGTTCGTGGCGCCCATCACATCGTCCTTTGTGCCCTGCCACTCGTTGTTGCCCTGGTAGATGAAGAGGATGTTCTCGCCGATGCCCATCACCGAGTTCATGTCGTGCGTGTTGATGATGGTCGTGATGTTATACTCCTTCGTGATAGACGAGAGCAGCTGGTCGATAACGAGCGACGTGTGCGGGTCGAGGCCCGAGTTAGGCTCGTCGCAGAACAGATACTTCGGGTTGAGCACAATGGCGCGCGCTATAGCCACACGCTTCTGCATGCCGCCCGAGATCTCGCCGGGATACTTCAGCTGTGCGTCGCCAAGATTCACGCGGTCGAGACACTCCTGAGCGCGGCGCACACGCTCGCGGTAGTTCATTGAAGAGAACATGTCGAGCGGGAACATCACGTTCTCCAGCACGTTGAGCGAGTCGAAGAGCGCAGCGCTTTGGAATATCATGCCCATTTCGCGGCGCATGAACACCTTCTCCTGCTTTGTCATAGCCACGAAGTTGCGTCCGTCGTAGAGCACCTCGCCGCTTGTAGGCGTGAGCAGTCCCACGAGATTCTTCATCAGCACGGTCTTTCCCGAACCGCTCTGTCCGATGATGAGGTTCGTCTTGCCGTCCTCGAAGACGGCGTTGATGTCTTTCAGCACTTCCTTGTCGCCGAATGACTTATATAAGTGTTTTACTTCTATCATATAGTGTTGAGGTGTTGTAATGTTGAGATGTTGAGATGTTGAGGTGTTGAGGTGTTGAGGTGTTGAGATGTTGAGGTGTTGAGATGTTGAGGTGTTGAGGTGTTGAGGTGTTGAGATATGTTGTTGATATAGTAATGTCAACATCTCACCATCTCACCACAACAACTTCATTTCATCTCACCATCTCACCACAACAACTTCATTTTGCTCAGCTGAGCAGCTGGGTGAGGAATACGTCCGAGAACAATATCAATACACTTGAGCAGACCACAGCGTCGGTACTCGCTTTACCTACTTCCACCGATCCGCCTTCGACTGTGTAGCCGAAGAAGCTCGACACGCTCGAGATGATGAACGCGAAGACAAGACTCTTGATGATACTCATCCACATGAACCACGCATTGAACGAGTGCTGCAGACCCAGCGTCAGGTCTTCTGGCGAAAGGATGTGTCCGATGTACGCCGTGCCGTAGGCGCCGAGAATACCTGTGGCTGAAGAGAAGATGACGAGGAACGGCATCAGCGTCACCAGTCCCAGTATCTTCGGCAGGATGAGATAGTTGGCGGAGTTGACGCCCATTATCTCCAGCGCGTCAATCTGCTGCGTCACGCGCATCGTGCCCAGCTCCGAGGCGATGTTGGAGCCCACCTTGCCGGCAAGAATAAGACACATGATGCTCGAAGAGAACTCCAAGAGCAGAATCTCGCGCGTGGTGTAGCCCGATACCCATCGAGGCATCCACGGACTCTGGATGTTCAGCTTCATCTGGATGCAGATTACGGCACCGATGAAGAACGAGATGAGCAGCACGATGCCTATGGAGTCGACGCCGAGCGCAGACATCTCCTTTACGTACTGCTTCAGAAACATGCGCATACGCTCAGGTCGCGCGAAGGAACGGCCCATCAGCATGATGTAGCGCCCCAGTGTGTTTAAGTATTTTAATATCAACATAGTTGCGTTCGCTTTATATAATATTGTATTAACGATGCAAAAGTAGCAATAAAAAGATAAAAACTCGGCATTGTGCATAAGTTTTTATGTTTTATTTGTGGGTTTTCTACCAATTTGCACTACCTTTGTAGAGTAAATAATAACAAGAACATGAGTGAAATCGACATAAAGAATGGTCAGGCGGCAGAAGCTGCTGCAGAGGACAAGCCCCACTGCATGGTGCTGCGCACCGAAGGACTGGTGAAACGATACGGCAAGCGTACCGTTGTCAACGATGTGTCTATCAACGTGAAGCAGGGCGAAATAGTAGGTCTGCTCGGACCGAACGGCGCCGGCAAGACAACGTCGTTCTACATGACCACCGGACTCATTGTGCCCAACGACGGCCACATCTATCTCGACGACAAGGAGATAACCGACTATCCTGTCTACAAGCGAGCACGCGCCGGCATCGGCTATCTGCCGCAGGAGGCGAGCGTGTTCCGCAAGCTGAGCGTGGAGGACAACATCATGGCGGTGCTCGAGATGACAAAGCTCACGCACCATCAGCAGCTCGAAAAGCTCGAAGCGCTCATTGCCGACTTCAACCTCGGAAAGGTGCGCAAGAACATGGGCGACCAGCTCTCCGGCGGCGAGCGCCGACGCACCGAGATAGCACGCTGTCTCGCCATCGACCCGAAGTTCATCATGCTCGACGAGCCTTTCGCCGGCGTCGACCCTATCGCCGTTGAGGAGATACAGCACGTGGTGTGGCGACTGAAGTACCGCAACATCGGTATTCTCATCACCGACCATAACGTGCAGGAGACGCTAACCATCACCGACCGCGCATACCTGCTCTTCGAAGGACGCATCCTCTTTCAGGGCAACCCCGAGGAACTGGCGCAGAACCGCATCGTGCGCGAGAAGTATCTCGGTTCGCAGTTCGAACTGAAGAAGAAAGACTTCCAGCTCGTGGACGAACAGAAACGTAAGCGCGACCGCGACCGCGAACTGCAAGGGTAAGCAGCCGGCTTGGCGACTCACGCTACACGCATTTTTCAATAGTAAATAGACAAGAACTTTAAGGCATAACCAATAGACATGAAGATATTATTCGTTTCTGATATTCACGGTTGTCTGCCAACGCTGCAGCAAGTGCTCAGCTTCTACGACCGCGAACACTATGACATGCTCTGCATTTTGGGCGACATACTCAACTACGGACCGCGCAACCGCATTCCCGAAGGCATCGACCCGAAAGGCATCGTCGAACTGCTTAACGCTCGCAAGCACAACATCGTAGCCGTGCGCGGCAATTGCGACGCAGAGGTAGACCAGATGCTGCTACAGTTCCCGATGATGGCAGACTACGCCCTCGTCGTAGACGGCACACAGCGCTTCTTCCTCACACACGGACACGTATACAACGAGCAGAACCGCCCAACGTTCGAGCACGACATATTCATCTACGGACACACCCATCTCTGGAAGCTCGAAGAGACGGAGCAGGGCGACGTGGTGTGCAATCTCGGCTCTATCACCTTCCCCAAAGGCGGCAACGAACCCACTTTCGCCACCTACGACGACGGCGTGATGCGCGTGCGCAGAATGGACGGAACCGTGCTGCGGGAGCTTGTTAAAAAAACAAATTTTTGACCTTTATATTCTCTATTTACATTATTAATGTGTAATTTTGCACTTCCGTGGAGTGCAGCGAATATAAAGACTGCAAGCTGAAGCTGCAAAAGCTATAAGCTGAAACGGCAATACGCACTCCGTCAAACCGAATATAATAAGTAAAAAACAATAAATACAAAAAACAGAAAAATGAACATTTCATTTGAAAATCCCGACAAAGTGAATGGTCTGTTGACTATCACAGTCGAAGAGTCAGATTTCCAGGACTCTGTCGAGAAGACACTTAAGGACTACCGTAAGAAGGCTAACATCCCAGGCTTCCGCCCGGGTCAGGCTCCTATGGGTCTCATCAAGCGCCAGTTCGGTGCATCTGTACGCTACGACGCTGTTAACAAGTTCGTAGGCGAGCAGCTCTACAAATACATCAAGGACAACAATATCCAGATGCTCGGCGAGCCTCTGCCTTCTGACAAGCAGGAGACTCCGGCTGACATCGAGAAACCGGCTCCTTACACATTCGTATTCGACATCGCTGTTGCTCCGGAGTTTACAATCAACCTCGACGGTCGCAACAAGATCGACTACTACACAATCAAGGCTGACGAGAAGCTCATCAACGAGCAGGTAGACATGTACGCAAGTCGTGCAGGTAGCTACTCAAAGGTTGAGGAGTACGACGGCGAGAAGAACGATATGCTCAAGGGCGACCTGCGCGAGCTCGACGCTGAGGGCAACACAAAGGAAGGCGGCATCACCGTTGAGGCTGCTGTGCTCATGCCTTCATACATCAAGGTTGACGAGCAGAAGAACCTCTTCAAGGGTGCTAAGCTCGGCGACATCATCACATTCAACCCGCGTAAGGCTTATCCGGAAGGCGAAGCAGAGATCTCTGCTCTCCTCAAGATCGACCGCGAGGTAGCTAAGGAGCTCGAGTCTGACTTCAGCTATCAGATCACAGAGATCAGCCGCTACAACAAGGCAGAGATCAACCAGGACCTCTTCGACCAGGTATTCGGCAAGGACGAGGTTAAGAGCGAGGAAGAGTTCCGCAACAAGATCGCTGAGTCTCTCAAGCCGCAGCTCGAGACCAACTCTAACTTCAAGTTCCTCCTCGACGTTCGCGAGTACTGCGAGAAGAAGGTAGGCGAGCTCACATGGCCTGACGCTCTCCTCAAGCGCGTTATGCTCCAGAACAACCAGGACAAGGGCGAGGAGTTCGTAGAGAAGAACTACGCTGAGAGCATCAAGCAGCTCGAGTGGCACCTCATCAAGGAGCAGCTCGTTAAGGCCGCTGAGGTGAAGGTTGAGGACGCTGACATTCGCGAGGCTGCTAAGGAGATGGCTCGCATGCAGTTCGCTCAGTACGGCATGACAAGCATTCCTGAGGAGTACATCGAGAACTACGCTAACGAGCTTCTCAAGAAGCGCGAGGCTGTAGACAACTTCGTAGAGCGTGCTATCGACGTGAAGCTTGCTGCTGCACTCAAGAACACCGTTACTCTCAACGAGAAGGAAATCACTCTCGACGAGTTCAACGAAATGATGAAGTAATAAGTCTATTTGATAGATATAAAAAATCCCTTGCAGAGCAATCTGCAAGGGATTTTTTTTATTAGTAATTATTAATTATTAATTGGCTGGTAGATGGCTGGTAGATGGCTGGTAGATGGGGTCTATCTATCAGCTATCTATCAGCCTTTAACTCTCTACTCAACAACGCGTTACACGCCTGCTGGTAGATATGGTACATTTTTTCGCGTTGATAGAGTTTTTACATATCCTCTTCTCAACTAAAGATTCTCTTTACTCGTTCTCCGGAGCCTTGTCGATAAGGTCCATGAACTGGTCGAGCTTCGGAGTGATGATGATCTGAGTGCGGCGGTTGCGCTGCTTGCCTACCTCGGTAGAGTTGGTTGTAACGGGGTTGTACTCGCCGCGTCCGCCAGCTGTGAGGCGCTTCGGGTCTACGCCGTACTTGTTCTGCAGAGCCTGCACCACGCTCGACGCACGCAAGCAAGAGAGGTCCCAGTTGTTGCGGATGTTCTTCATCGTAGCCGCACTTGAGTTCACCGGCACATTGTCGGTGTTACCCTCGATGAGTACCTCGTAGTCCTTGTAGTCGGTGATGATTTTCGCAATCTTGCTCAGAGTCTCAGCAGCGCGGTCGTTGATTTCGTACGAACCGCTCTTGTAGAGCATGTTGTCGGCAAGCGAGATGTACACAACGCCCTTGAGCACCTGCACGTCTACCTCCTTCATCTCCTCCTTAGAGAGCGAGCGTGTGAGGTTGTTGGTGAGCACCATGTTGAGCGAGTCTGACTTCGATTTTACCTCAACCAAGTGGCGGATGTACTGGTTCGACTCGTTGATCTGGTCAACAAGCTTCGAGATATTCACGTTGTTGTCGCCAGCGTTGGTCAAACTCTTGTCGAGCGAAGCCTGCAGCGCAGCATAGTCCTGCTTCTGCTGCTTGAGAAGTTCCTTTGAAGCGTTGAGCTGTTCCTCGAGAGCTGCCACGCGAGCCTTCGATGCAGCGAGGTCTTCCTTAGCTGTCTGATAGTTGCCGGTGAGTTCTCTGTTTTCGTTCTGGCAGTTTACAAGATCCTTCTTTGATGCGCAGCTTGAGAAAGCGAGCAAGCCTGCGAACATCGCGATTGTCAATACGTTTCTTTTCTTCATATTCTAAATGTTTTTTATTGTTTTCAAAGTAGCATTTCGGTGCAAAGTTAGCATTTAAACTTCATATCTACTACATATAAGATGTTTATATAACTAAAATGTAAAGTCGGTTTAATGTAATTTAACTGTATATGATTGTCGTAGCATGGTGTAAAATGCTATTTTTTTGTTCTTTTTATAGGGTTATTTCATTTAAAATGCTTTATTTTGCAAATAGTATTGTTTGTGAGCAATAATTTTATTCTAAGACTAATCAAAACTAAAAACAAAACATACGAATGAAGAACTTGAAGTATATGGCTGTGGCGGCATTGCTGGCGTGCGGAGCGCTCAATGCTTCAGCGAAAGACAACGTAGAGTACGTAGACCCGTTCATCGGAACGACTAACTTCAGCATCTGCAACCCGGGCGCTATCCGTCCGCACGGACTGATGTCGGTGGTGCCGTTCAACGTAATGGGATCTGACCTCAACGTGCAGGACAAGGACAAGCGCTGGTGGTCGGCGTGTTATGAGTACAACAACAAGTACTTCACCGGTTTTGCGCACGTGACGCTCAGCGGTGTGGGCTGCCCCGAGATGGGCACTCTGCTCACCATGCCTACATCTGGCGAGCTTTGCGTCGACTACCGCAGCTACGGTTCCGAATACAAGAACGAGACGGCGCGTCCGGGCTATTACAGCACCATGCTTACAAAGTACGGCATCAAGTGCGAGGTGGCGTCTACGATGCGCTCGTCTATTGAGCGCTACACCTTCCCGAAGGGCAAGGGCAACCTGCTTTTCAACCTTGGCAACGGTCTTACTAACGAGATTGGCGCTTCGCTGCGCCGCGTCAGCGACACCGAGTTCGAGGGCACACGCCTTTTAGGCACGTTCTGCTACAATCCGCAGGCGGTGTTCCCGATGTACTTCGTCGTTCGTGTGAGCAAGAAGCCCGCTGCTTACGGCATGTGGAAGAAACAACCGGCTTTCGGCAACGCTCAGGCTCAGTGGGACTCCGACCAGGGCAAGTACAAGCTCTATCCGGGCTACGGTCGCGACATGGCTGGCAACGATATAGGCTATTATATGTCGTACGATTGTGCCGAGGGCGATCAGGTGGAAGTGCAGGTAGGCGTGTCGTTCGTGTCTATCGACAACGCTCGCGAGAACCTCAACGCCGAGCAGAACGGCTTCGAGTTTGAGAAGGTTGTGAAAGAGGGTCACGACGAGTGGGCTCGCACGCTCGACCGCGTCACCGTAGAGGGCGGCACCGAGGACCAGCGCCGTGTGTTCTACACCGCTCTTTACCACACACAGATTCACCCGACCGTGCTGCAGGACGTCAACGGCGAGTATCCGAAGATGGAAAGCAATGAGAACGGCAAGACCGCAGGCAACCGCTACACAGTATTTTCGCTGTGGGACACATACCGCAACCTCTCGCAGCTCGAGACATTGCTCTATCCCGACAAGCAGGTGGACATGATCAACTCGATGATTGACATGTACCGCGAGTGGGGTTGGATGCCGAAGTGGGAGTTGTTCTCTCGCGAGACATGGACAATGGAGGGCGACCCTGCCATCCCGTACATCGCCGACGCTTATATGCGCGGTCTGCGCGGCTTCGACATCAACGAGGCTTACAAGGCGTTCCGCACATCGGCTACTACCGAGGGCAAGAACAATCGTATGCGTCCCGATATCGACCCGTACATAGAGCGTGGCTACGTGCCGATGGGCTATTACGCTGCCGATATGTCGGGCGATAACTCTGTGTCGCACGCATTGGAGTATTACCTCGCAGACAACGCGCTCTCTATACTTGCTGGCGAACTCGGACACAAGGCTGACGCCAAGCTGTTCCGCCAGCGTGCGCTCGGCTACAAGCACTACTACTCTAAGGAGAGCGGCACGCTGCGCCCGATAACTATGGACGGCAAGTTCCTCTCGCCGTTCAACCCCGAGGACGGCTACGACTTCACCAATGCGCCGGGATTCCACGAGGGTTCGGCATGGAACTACACGTTCTACGCTCCGCACGACGTGCCGGGCATGGCTAAGCTCATGGGCGGACAGCGCAAGTTCTGCGACAAGCTGCAGATGGTGTTCGACAAGGGACTCTACGACCCTGCCAACGAGCCTGACATCGCCTACCCGTATCTCTTCTCTTACTTCAAGGGCGACGAGTGGCGCACGCAGAAGACCGTCAGCGAACTGCTTGCAAAGTATTACACAGTGCGTCCGGACGGCATACCTGGCAACGACGACACCGGCACGATGTCGGCTTGGGCTATCTTCTCGATGATGGGTCTCTATCCCGACAACCCTGGCGATCCTTCATACACGCTCACCACTCCGGTGTTCGACAAGGTGACGCTGCATCTCGATCCGAAGTTCTACCCGCAGGGCGACATCACCATCGAGACCGACCGCACATCTCCGTCGCAGATTTACATCAAGAGCATGACGCTCGGCGGCAAGAAGCTCAACGGCTACCGCATCTCGCACAAGCATCTCGTGGAAGGCAAGACGCTGCGCATGAGTCTGAAGTAATAGCACCTCAGAAAGAAAACGCATAACAGTATAAACTTAATAGGGCGTGTTGGAAGTAGCAAAACTTCCAGCACGCCCTTTTGCTGTTCAATAGCAGTTGTTTAATTCCCTGCAACTATTTTCGTTGTCTGTCCACCTATTTTTAATATGTATATACCATTGGTAGGTAATATTATGTTGGCGGCTCCTCTTTCTACGACCAACTCTTTGACAAGTTTGCCATCTGCTGAAAACAGTTCCACTCTTTCCGGCTTACCTATATTGGTTACAGTAACGTTCTTTCCGCTTACGGATGTTTTCAATCCACCTGTAGCCACGTTCTCAACACTTGTTGTATTGTTAGAATAAATCACCTCACCATTGTAAGATACTTCCATCAATAATCTTCCAATTCCGTCAACTCCACAACCATTGTTCCATAGCAGACCTAAGTCTGACGACAGCCCTTTGTACCAGACAAAAGTTCCACAGTCGATACCTTCCAAACTTTCTTGCACGAGCATTTTGTCGAATCCACTGTTTTCGTCTTTCTGTACGTCCAGACATGTGATGTGCGATTCTTTCAAATTGGGATAGTTATCGATGTTCCATGCGCTGTATACCTCGCAGCTTTCACCTACTTTTAGTCCGAAATCGTACATCAGATACCATGTGTCTTTTGCTGCGTTAGCAGGCTTGAAGTACACTTTATCGCCATCGGTACGTATGTAGGCATATAATTGGAGCTCAGGTTTGGCTTCTTCATAATAGAATAGTTTCAAGGCTTGGTGCCCGTCAACTGTTTCCGTACCATTTAACTTGGCATACGTATTGTTGTATACTGTATTGTCTGCCGATTGAGTTCCACACAATCTCGTTTTCCATGTCGTACCGTCTTTGAAATATGTTTGGGCGGTAGCAAGCATTGGCATTATTGTAAATGCAATCAGCAAAAAAATGTTACGCATAAGCATTTGTTTTAAATTATTATGTTGAAAAATTCTCATTTGTTAGTTCTTTTTATAGCAAAATAAGAGGTTGGGGTGAAATTGGAAGATCCTGCTTTGAAAACTTCACCTGAGTAATATCCATTACAATTGCCGCCCCATCCCCAATCACAATGTATATATGCTGTACCGTCAAAAATATCTTCTTTTGTTAAAATATTTGTGTCAGAGTTTGTTCCTGGATAAGTCAAATTTTTAGAACTGCTGTAGATGCCGTTTTTTGTGCAGAAGTGACAACCATCGCTAATCCATGCATGACCCTCTTTTTTATTGTAATCTCTTCCTCTAACATAAACAATGCAATTATTTTTTAGGCAACAAACAATTTCATTAATGTTAAAACTCGCAAATCCGCTCTCAATTTTACCAGTTATTTTTTCACATAAATTGTATGCATCTATTGAGTAGGCGCTACTACCCTTGGGATTATAACTCATGTTTACATCCTTACCAATAAAATACAAAAGTTTTGCCATCGAATCGGTTGCCTGTTCGTATGTGTAGGTTGGTTGGTCAATGTTGTCCCAATCATTATAGAGTTTACTAATGTCTGCATAGTCTTCATCGGCGTCTTCATCTGGCTCTCGATTTATCGCTTCCATTATAGATTTGAAGTAGAATTTAGAGCCGTGATATGTAAGTTCTGGCGTAGAATAACTAAGTACAAGAGCTGTAGCAACAGCAACACAACCGACGGGACATCCTGGATGTTCTTTAATGACATATTTATCCCAAGGATTTCCTTGGCTCAAGCAAGTCTTTACAGCAGGTTGTACAGTATAGCAACCATCAAAATCCATATCGTCAACATAATATGTCGCTGAAGAATCTGCATTTCCAATATATGAACCTATGTTATCAATGAAATTATATTTAGCGATTTCATTGTTGAAACTAAAATGTCCTTTATCTGAAAATGCAAGTACAGGATACACTCTTCTGACTGAAGATACTATTACAAATCCGTTATCATTAGGATAATTTATAATATAAGCCAATGTATCAGGAAGAGTCAATCCACATGCTCGTGTCTTAGCGTCGTTTAATACAAACTCAAATTTAGGGTTCGTCGTTGAATGGCCTCGTGTTTTAGAAGCACGCTTAAGCACCTTTTGTGATATTTCTAAAGCTTCATCTTGTGAAATGTTATGTGTAACAACCGTTGGTTGGTTTTGGTCGCTATTACTGTTTGTAATGGCATCTTCTATATCTGTAGTACATGCCAAAAGCGACAATAGGATTGTGAAACAAAAGGTCAATTTAATTTTTTTCATATGCGCGAAATGTTTAAAGGTTAATAATATGTTTGTTTTCGTTGCAAAAATATAAATAATTAGAGTATTAAACAAGCATTTGTCGATTTTTTTTTAAACTTGGTAAAATATTAATAGTTGAGGTTTTTGATTTTAGTATACGCTTACTGCGATAGTAAAATAGTAGAGTATTTTTCATAAACATAAATAATAGAAAATTTCATAATATGTTTATTATTGTCGCAATTATAAAATAATAGTATGCAAAATAAGTAGATGTCAGTTTTTTTATCTATATTTGCGGCAAATAGTAGAGATAAAATAGTTATCACGCTTATATTAACACTTAAAAACATAGCATTATGAAAATCCGCCATCTTAAAGTGTCAGCTGTGCTTCTCGCAGCTACGTTATTGACAAGTTCGTGTGTTGGTTCGTTCAGTCTGTTCAACAAGCTTGCAGGCTGGAACAAGGAAGCAACCGGCAACAAGTTCCTCAACGAGCTTATCTTTATCCTCATTTCGCCGGCATACGCAGTGTGTGGTGTGGCTGACGTACTCGTGCTCAACACCATCGAGTTCTGGACCGGCAGCAATCCGGTTGCACAGCGCGTAGGCACAACGCAGGAGATTACGGGCAAGGACGGCAAGCTCTACGCCGTGACCACTCTGCGCAACGGCTACAAGATCAAGTCGCCTGATGGTGAGGTCATAAAGTTCAAGTACGACAAGAAGACCAATTCTTGGAGCAAGGAGGAGAAGGGCAAGATTGAAGAGCTCTTCCGCATCAACGAGGACGGCACTATCCAGGCGCATCTGCAGGACGGTCGTTCTATCACCGTTACACCCGACGCTGCTGGTCTCTACGAGGTTCGCATGGCTGCAGCCGGCGCTTGCTTCTGGGCGCAGCGATAATAATGTTTTTACTTATTCAGAGTTATTGGAGGTTATCAATAACTCTGAATAGGTAAAAATATTTTTTAGTCCATTTGCAAAAGAGTTTTATAAAAAATATTTACCATTTAAACCATTTCTATGAATATGCTGCTGACTGTTTCAAATTGCGCAATGGAGAGTAGTAATACCATTTCTTCTGTGCTTGTTCTGTTTGTTCTTTTAATCGCGGTATTGCTTTTAGTTAACTTCATGACGAAGCGTGCGTTAGCGAAAGGCAAGTCGGAGGATAGTGAGGGCGAAAAGCCTGCGAGCGTTAAAAAGTTCATGAACGGTGTCGACTTCTTTCTGGCATTGTCGTTTTTAACTGTTGCCGTGAATCACTTCCACGTGTCTGTTTATACGCTGGTAGCCATGGCTATAGACTTCGTTTTAGGCGTATATACATTGTATCTGTGCCTTACGTTGCGCCAGAAGCTACTCACGCTCAGCGTTATCGTGAAGTTAGCGATACTCGTGTTGATTTACGTCTCGTATAAGTAGCCGCTGAACATATACAGAAAAACGACATATCTTAGGGCTTTCTCCCTGAGATATGTCGTTTTTTTGTTGCTTATTGCTGTAGGTCATGCTTCAGCAGATACTTCTTTTCGCCTTATACCACGCCTCGTAGCGCTCCTGCATCGTGCGCACCGAGAAGCGTTCTTTGGCGAAAGCGTAGGCTTGCTGTGTGAGTGCGTCGCGGTTGGCGGTGGGCAGCAGGTTGAAGATGCGGCGGTAGTCGTCGATATTGTTGCCATGCGCAAGCAAAGACCAGTCGGCGGGGAGCGTGTCGGCGAGTCCCGGACACGCATTGGCTATCACGGGCAGGCGGTTGAGGCTTGCTTCCATCGACAACATGCTGAGACCCTCGAACTCCGACGGCATGAACAGATAGTCGAACGACTGCATGTAGCCGGCGAGTCCGAATATCGGGGGCACGAGCTCGGCGTTGAGGGGTTTTCCTGATGATGCTATCTCCGCGAGGGTCTGCTCTACGAGTGTGCGCTGCGAACCGTCGCCGGCAATAGTAAAGAAGAAGCGTGCGTCGCCGGCAAGCATCTTCAGCACCTTGCAGAGTACGACAACGCCCTTCTGAGGCTCAAGGCGACCGGCGAAGAGGATGTTGAGGTGTTCTTGCTCTGGCAAGCGGCAAAAGCCGAGCGGAGGTGTTGAGGTGTTGAGATGTTGTTGGTGCACTTGAGACAAGTGCACCCCCTGAGGTGTTGAGATGTTGAAGTAATCCTTCTGCTCAACCTCCGCCACACCATTATTAATGATAGGCGGCACCTCGCCGAAGCGGTCGGCATAGCTGTCGCGCACCGAGTCGGAGATGGCGATGTTGGCGTTGTGGCTCTTGAAGAACGCCTCAACCCACTGGGCGGTGCGGGGCAGACCCGTCCAGAGGCGCGTGTTGTGAATGGTGCGCACTATCTTCACGCGGCGCAGCATACGCGGAAAAACACGACTGAACACGTAGAGCGCCAAGTCGGGCGTCTCGGTGTGCGTGTGTATCACGTCGGGATGCCAGCGCAGCATGATGTAGAGCATGCGCAGCGGGAAGAGCAATGCGGCGATGCGCTCGAAGAGGAAGTGGAAGCTCACGTCGGGCATCCACGAACGGTGGCAGCGCACGCCAGCTTTTTCGAGTTCGCTGATGAACTTCGGCGTGTAAGCGGTGCGTCCGCGCATTATCTCTACGACATGATACTCCATGCCGTGGGTCTGCGACTCGGCGATGTTGGCGGCTACGCGTTCGGCGCCGCCAAGCGAGAAGTGGGTTATGAGGTGGAATATTCGCATGGAAATATGATGTTGAGATGTTGTTGTGTTGAGGAGTTGAGATATGATGTAGTAATGTCACCATCTCACCATCTCACCACTTCAACACAGATAATCAATAACAATCACTGCATTATACGCCCAGAGCCACAGCGTGAGCGCCGCAACGAGCACCCTTGCTGCCATGCTGTTCTTGCGGCGCAGTATGTAGCCGGCGGCGATAGGGATGATGAACGCCCAGTGCGCCGTCATGATGTACACCTCGTTGAGGCCGAAACCGAAGCCCATGTGCATTATCATGTCGAAGGCGAACCACGAGAGCACCATGAGGAAGAACTTCTCGCGGCGAGCTATCCATGCGCCAGCAACAAGAAGCAGTACAACGAGAGCCTCTACGATATAGTTGACCGCCGAGCGATACTCTACGAACACGGGGCGCGTCTGCTGCACATCCTCAAGCAGATAGTCGCGGTGGAGCTGCAGCGACTCGCCGAACAGATTGTCTACAGCCGACTGCCAGCGGCTGGTTGTCATATCGCTCCATTCGAGCAGCGGCACGCTCTTTGTGAGTGCCTCGCCGTTCTGCTGCTTCACGAAGTCGTCGTGCTCTTTCAGTTTCGCGATGCGTGCCGGGTCTTTCTTTGCCACCGTCGCCTCGATGCGCTTAATATTCCTCTCCTGCGGCGCAATGATGGCTTCCTTTTGCCACAGATAAACCGCGCCGAGCAGCAGCGTCGGCACCACGAACGAGAGTATGCTGCGCCACGAGAACACCTTTCTGCCGCCTGCGAACCAAGCCGCAAGCGCCACCTTCACGCCGTTGGTGAGCGTCACGCCAGCCGTGAGGAAGAAGAGCAGGGCGCTCTGCCATAGCTTCATCGGCTTGCCCTCCTTCAGCCGGCGACCGGCTATGAGCAGCGTGAGCAGCAGCAGCGGCAGCGACAGCGCGAAGTGGTCGGGCACCATCGTGGCTACCATCACATGCGCGAATCCGTAGAACATAGCCGTGAGGAAAGCCGCGTCCATGCGGTTCACCTCCACTACGTCGCGCAGCAAGCGGTGCATGAGCACAGCCCCCCACACGTCGGCAGCCACGAGCAGCGCGCCCATAAGCAACACAGCGGCGTTGAACTCTGTGGGTGGCATTATCTGATGGTTCAGCCAGAACAGCGGCAGCAGCAGCGCCACGAACAGCGGGTGGCGCAGGGCGTTCCAGTGGAGACGCATGCAGGAGATGAATATCAGCGAGAAGATGTCGTAGCCCGACATGTTCAGGTGGTTGTAGAACACCGACCAAAAGCCCACGTGCGCACCACGTGTGAACGACTGCCAGTGGTTGGCGATGAGCAGCGCGTTGAGCGCGGCGAACACAATCAGCGCCACTATGGCTACGGGGCGTTCCTCTTTGCGAAGTATTTTCATGTTATGTTTTCCTATATGTTGTCAGAAGAAGAGATACTGCACGATGAGCGCCACGTTCCATATCCACAGATATGCAGCCAGCGCAGCTATCAGCCCTTTCAGCGCGAGAGCCTTGCGGCGCTTCTCGGTAGCCTTCAGCAGGAACGCCACGGCTATCGGTATGATGTATATCCAGTGGGCAGACATGATGTACACCTCGTTGATGCCGAAGCCCAGACCCACGTGCAGCACCATATCCAGAGCGAAGTAAGACATGGCGAGCCAGAAGAAACGCGAGCGTCTGCCTGCCCAGATGCCGAGCACGAAGAGCAGAGCGATGATGCCCTCGACGATGTAGTTGAAAGCGTAGCGGTAGTGAACCATCATCGGGCGCGACTTCAGCACGTCGCCCAGCAGATAGTCCTGATGCAGCTGAATAGACTCGCCGAGAAGGTTCTCCACTATCGACTCCGAGCGCGAGGTCGTCACGTCGGTCCAGCTGATGAACTCGCCGTTGGCTATCGGCTTGCCGTTCTTGCGCACGCGCTTTTTCTTCTTCGCCGCCGCAGCCTTCGCCTTGTTAACAGAGTCGCGCTCAGCCTTTGCCGCCAGCGCAGAGTCTTGCTGTGCGGTGGTGAACGCAGCGAACGCTATCGAGTCGCGGTGCGCCTGCTCAGCCTGCTCCGCCTTCCGCTTAGCCTCCTTCGCGGCTTTCGCCTTCTCGCGGACAGCTTTTGCCGTCACGTCGCGCGGCCATACGATGTAGTCGTAGCTCATGCGTGCCACGCCCCATGTGATAGCCGCCGGCAGCAGTATGCAACCGAAGAGGAACTTCGGGCGCAGTATGCGCCATCCGTTCACGAAGAGGTCGGAGAGATAAATCTTCAGTCCGTTGTTGAGCGACGTGCCCGCGGTGATGAAGAAGTAGAGCGTCGCCTGCCATCCGCTCAGCCGCTGCTTCTTCAGTATCAGCTTGCCCGACACGTAGAGCGCCAGCAGCAGAAGCATCATCGAGATGACGAAGTGGTCGGGCACCATTGTCGAGAGCATCACGAACGCGAAGCCGAAGTAGAAGACGGTAGCCAGCGTAGAGTCGGTGCGGCTCACGCCCACCACCTCGCGGCAGATGCGGTAGAGGAATATCATCGAGTAGAACGCTGCGAACAGCAGTATCGCCGACACGATGAAGATGGCGCAGTTGATGCCCGTGAGCCACATCAGTCCTTGGTTGATGAGGTAGGGCACGTACATGAAGAACGCCAGCAGCGGATGGCGGTAGACATTATAGCCCGCCGTCCAGTTGCTCACCACGCTGTATGTGATGGGGTCGAAGCCCGAGATGTGGAACTTCGAGATGAACAGATGCCAGTAGTGGGCGTTCTGCGGTGTGAACACGTCGTAGTATTTGCAGATGACGAGGGCGTCGAGGGCAAGGAACACCAAGAGCATCACCGTCGCCAACGGGCGTTCTTCGCGCTTCACGCGGAAGAGGCGGAACGCACTGAGGAGGGAGTCGCTATTCATATTGTTTGTTGTTTTCTTTCTTTTCTTTTCTTTTAAGCCTTTCTAAGCCTCTTTAAGCCTTTCTAAGCCTCTTTAAGCCTTTCTAAGCCTTCTTAGGCCTTTCTAAGCCTTTCTAAACTTTTGCTAACTAAGCCCTCCCCGACGGGGAGGGTTGGGAGGGGCTTTTTAAAAAGAATCTTACGAGCACGAAGTTCACGGGCACGCAGATACAGAACATCGGAATCGGCGCCCACTGCTTCGGCATGCCTATCCAAAGGAACAGATTAAGCGTGAGCATCTGCAGCACATAGTTGACGGCGTGCGAGAAGGCGAAGCCTGCGCCGCGCTTAGCCGACGCCTTCACGCGGAACGTGTAGCGCGTGGACGCCACGAAGTTGAAGACGAAGCTGATGGCGTAGCCGATGGTCATCGCCACGGTAGGGTTGAGCCAGCTGATGAGCAGCCAGTAGATGGCGTACTGCAACGCCGTTGCCAACACGCCCACTATGCCGAAGCGTACCACTTCGCCGAGTTTTTGTCTATCTATCATATCTTTCTTTTTTTATATGGATGGATTTTAACGGATTCTCTGCGCACACAAACTTCAGTTTAATTCGTTTAATCCGTGGTTAAATACTGCGCACACAAACTTCCGTTTAATTCGTTTAATCCGTGGTTAAATACTGCGCACGCAAACTTCCGTTTAATCCGCTTAATCCGTGGTTAAATATTGCGCAGGCAGGGCTGTTGATTATCCGTAGCGGAGGTCTCCGGCCTCCGCCACAATCAATAACACTAATTATATATTATAATGATTTCATGTGTTATGAGCATTTACGGTTTTTACTCTACAAACTTGGTGCTGCGGAGGCCGGAGACCTCCGCTACGGATAAATCGCATTTCCGTAGTTTTGATGCATCCTCTGTGTATTTGTCATCGTTCTCCGTCCGCCGCCCGATCGGATTCCGTCCGCCGTCCGATTGGATTCCGTCCGTCGCCCGATTGGATTCCGTCCGCCGTCCGATCAGATTCCGTTCGCCGTCCAATCAGATTGCGTTCGCCGTCCGCCGAAAAAGTCAAAAAAAGCGTCCTATCTGAACGGCTTGTAATGGGCTTTGTCTGCGAAGGCGAGCAGTTCGCGGTCGCCCCTGCTGTCGCCGAACGCCTCGATGTGGTAGTCGCAGCGGTGCGTCGTGAGTTCGGGCAGCTGCTTGCAGAGTCGCTCCACCTTCTCCGCTCCGTAGCAGTTGTTCGAGAGGAAGCGCCCCGTGAGGCGTCCGTCTTTGTCAGTCTCCACCTGCGTGCCGAGCACACAGAACGCTGACCGGCTTCCGCGCGCCATCTCCGTAAAGAACGGGCGCACCCAGTTGTCGATGCTTGCGCTCACCACGCACACGCTCTCGCCCTGGGCGAAGAGCTTCGAGAGCAGCGCCTTCGCCTTCGGTCTTATCAGGCAGGCGTTGTCGTCGGCGAAGCGGCGGCACAGCGCGTCGAATGTTTCAGCCTCCATGCCGCGGAAGAACCATGCGAAGATGCGCTGCTTGATGCGGTAGTTGGGGTAGAGCTTCAGCTTCATCAGCACCAGCAGCGGACTGTGCACGAGGAATCCCCAGACGAACCGCCACGTGCCGCAGGCGTAGCGTATGAACACCAGCAGCGTGTCCGCCGTCGTCAGCGTGCCGTCGAAGTCGAATGCGTAGAGTCGTTTCATATTATATAACGTATATCATAAGCAGGAACGTGAGCAGCCACGCCACCACGACAATCTGCGAGAAGTGGTCGCGCAGGATGATCTTTGTAGGGTCGCCGCTCTTCTGGTCGACCACCGCAATCTGTATGTAGCGCAGCAGACCGATGAGCACGAAGACGAACGTGAGGTAGAGGTAAGGCGTCTGGAAACGCTCCACAACCTCCGGCGAGACACAGTACATGATGTAGCAGACGAGCGTGACGGAGGCGGTGATGGTGATGGCTTGGTTGATGAACGTGAGGTTGTAGCGCACGGTGTTCTTGCGCGGCGCTTCGCCCGTCTCGTTCATGCGCAGCACATCGTCTCGGCGCTTGGCGAACGACATGAAAAGCGTGAGCAGGAAGGTCATGATGACTATCCAGTTGCTCAGCGGCAGCTCGCAGGCGAAGCCTCCGGCGAGGATGCGCAGCACGAAACCGAACGCCACGATGCACACGTCGAGTATGGCATACTGCTTCAGCTTAGAGCAGTAGGCGAGGTTGAGCACGTAGTAGAACACGATGACAGCCATCACGTTGCTCATCACTTCGGGCGGCAGCGTCAGAGCCACGCCGATGGCGAGCACGAACATCACTATCATAAGCGTGTAGCCCATGCGTATGGACAGCGCGCCTGAGGCTATCGGGCGCTGACACTTCACGGGATGGTTGCGGTCGGCGTCTACGTCCACGATGTCGTTGTAGCAGTAAATGGACGACGCCACGAAACTGTAGGCGAAGAATGTGAGCGTCACGAGTTCTATCGAGTGGAGGTCGAAGAGCTCGCCACCGAAAAACATCGGGATGAAGACGAAGAAGTTCTTTATCCACTGCTTGGGGCGCGTAAGGCGCAGAATATTCTTTATCATAATGGGTTGAGGTGTTGAGATGGTGAGAAATGGTGTTGAGGTGGTGAGGGGTTGAGGTGGTGAGATGGTGGGGGTTGACATTACTTTTTGCTGAAGATATTCAGCGCTAAGCTCGTTGTCTGATGCAGCACCCACGCTACGGGCAGCGTGATGGCTACGGTGGCGGCGAACGTTCCCCAATAGCCCAAGCCCATCGGCTGTATGTATACGAGCACGAAGTGGATGTGTATGAGGTAAGCCTCCAGACTGAGCATTCCGACAAGACGGAACGCGCGGTTCACCCACTCGGGCGTGCGGCGGAAGATGCGGTTCATCACCAGTACGGAGCACACCGTGAACGGTATGTAGAGCATTCGCTCCACGAAAAGCGGGAAGTGTCCGTGGCGCACCTGTTCAAGATATAGGCACGTGCCGAACGTCATGAGGAACGTGACGAGCAACAGCCACACTGCATCGGGCGGCAACTGCTTGCGCGAGCGAACCATCTCGCCCATGTTGATGCCGATGAAGAAGATAGGTACGCGACTCCAGAATATCTCCAGATGGCCCACGGCGGCATGTATCGGCAGCACCCACTGCACCATCACGCACCATACCACCATCAGCATCGGCAGCCAACGGTAGGTAGGGAAGCGCTGGATGAGGCGCATGTACCACGGCGCGGCGATATAGAGCGCCATTATTGTGGGCACGTACCAGAACGTCAGTTCGTCGTGCAGCCAGAAGTCCCAGTTGATGGTGATGTCGCCGATGAGGTCGCCGATGTCCTTCGAGAAACGGCGCGCTCCGAGATAGTCGCGCAGGTAGAACGCCGTGGAGCAGATGAGCCATGTAGGCAGGATGCGGATGAGTCGGCGGCGGTAGAAATGGCTCACCGACGGCGTCTTTGTCCATGCGAACCACAGACCCACACCACTAAGGAAGAGGAAGATGTCTACCCCCACGTTGCCGCAGCGGCGCAGTCCGTAGAACGGGTCGCCGCGGTCGAGCGCCACATGGAACAGAATGACGAAGAGCATTGCGGCTCCCATCTGTTCGGCGCGGAATCGCGATATGTTTCCTAACTCAATGCTTGGTATCTTCATTGCGTAGCTTGAAATTATGGTAGAACCATGCTAATGCTATCGACGCCACGATGTACAGCAGCAGACCCGTGTACACGTCGCCGTGGCGAGAGATTGGTATGAATATTTTTCTTGTGAGCGGATGCAGCACGAAAAGTGCGGCAGAGATGGTGCCTACCCACGCTATCCACTCGTTCACGGTCTTCGGCAGCAGCTTTACGATGCCGATAGAGGCGGTGCACACGAAGAGCGGCGCCCACAGCCATGTTTGGAAGTTGAAGCTGAAGAAGAACACTGCTACGACGGATATCACCATGAGCGTCATGCGCACGCCGTGTGTCAGTTGCTTGCCGTGGCGAGCATAGAGCAGTCCGGCGCAGAACGGCAGCACGCCGCCCATGAAGTTGTAGCGCACGCGGTTGAGCGTGTCGCCCTCTGGGTCGCAGAACGCCTGCATCGCCCAGCACACCGCAATGAGCAGCAGGGCGTAGACGTCGCCCTTGCGCCAAAGCAGCAGGCGGTAGACTATATAGAGCTGCATCATCAAGCCGAAGAACCAGTAGGGGCCGGGCCATATCACATGGTCGGGGTCGGGCATCATGTTGTTGAACATGAACATCTGTCCGAGTATGTCCATGACGTGATACTTGTGCGATCCGGGTGTGATGGCGTCAACCATCGTGAACGCCACGAAACCCACTATCATCATCTTGAACAGCTTAACGTAGTGATGCTTCAGGAACGGCACCACGTTGGTCTGCTTCGGCGAGAGCGCGCCGCGCTTCTCGTACTTCATGACGAGTCCGTAGGCGGAGAGGAAGAGGAACACCGGCACACCGTAATGGCCGAAGAACGACACGAGATGGATGGGCAGGTTGAGGTCGGGCTGTGCGAGCGCCTGCATCAGATCGCTTGCCTTCGACATGGTGAAGGTGTACTCGTTTTCCTTTACGGCGAAACCGAGCCAGTGACAGTAGTTGTGCAGGAAGATGCCTATTATGGCGAGTCCGCGCATGGCGGAACATTCTGTGCGGGTAAGCATTATTTATTCTTCAATTCAAAGTTTGTCGTAATCCGTAGTTTTCTTTAGTATTCTCGGGCGGTTCTCATTGTACTCGGGCGACAGCAGGTTGAGCTGTTCGTTGTAGTCGCGGGCGTGGATGCCGCCGAGATAGAGCAGCATGTGCGCAAGAGCGTCGGTCATGAAGCGTCGGTTGCGTGCGTTCACTACCTGGCGGAACACCTCTGGACGCTTCTTTATATACTTGCGCGAGCACCATATCCACATCGGAATGTCGAACTCGGCGTGCGCCAGACGTGCATCTATCTTCGCCGAGTGCATTCGGCAGAAGAAGTGCATGTCGCCCTCGTAGCACTCCTCGCCATGATCGGGCACGTAGATAACTATAGCGTCCTCGTTCTCGAACTTCTTCACTATCTCCGTCACCACCGAGTCGTTGTACAGAATAGCGTTGTCGTAGTCGGCAAGCGTCTGACGCTCGCGGGCGTTCAGATTGGGCTTCAGTTCCTTATAGTCGTCGCCGCGGAAGAGCTTGCGCTCCTTCGGCGAACGCTGGCGATACTGCACATGCTGGCCCAGCAGGTGGAATATTATGAGGTTGTGGTCGGTGTTCTGTCCCTGCAACTCGTCGTAGTCCTTCAGCAGGTCCTCGTCGTAGCGGTGCAGCTGCGTGTTGCGCGTGTCGAACTGCGCCGCACTCAGCTTCGGATTGTTCAGGAAGAAGCCGCCACTGAAGTCGTACACCGCCTCCTTAGCCTTCGGCAGGAACTGGTTGGTGATGAACGTTACGTGGTAGCCCGCCTTACGGAACAGTTCGGGGAAGAGCGGATAGTCGCACCATTCGCCCTTGTCGCCCACGCTGTACATCGAGAAGAGCAGCTTGAAGACGAAGCTCGTGAGGTTCCACGGTGACACTACGTCGGTGTACTTCACCAGTCGGCCCTGGCGTTCGAGCTTCTGCTGACGCGGTGTGGTGGGCATCGTGTAGCCGTACTGCGAAGAGTGGTGGCGGTTGTAGCTCTCGCCTATGATGAGCACGATGTTAGGCGAGCGGAACGAGCAGGAGTCTACCTGCACTTTGCTTGCCGTGTGTACAAGTCGGTCGATCTGCTTCGCCGTGAGCGTGTTGGCGTATATGCTGAACACGAGTCGGTATATAGGTTGGTAGAGCACGGCGTGGTCTTTCTCGGTGAGGGTGTGCTCAACTTCGCCGATTGTGGTGCCCGACATCAGTTTGTGCGTGGCAGCCTTGTTATGCGCACTCGCGCAAACCGACCATACGAGTAGCGCAAGCACGGCGGTGCCTATCACGGGGCGTGCACGGCGAAGCAGTTTGCAGGTACGCAGCCATATCGACTTGATTAGTTCGCGCCAGCGGCGTGGAATGAAGTGGGGGAAGCGCAGTTGCAATGCACTGATGATATGCACGAACATGAGCAGCAACACCCATCCCACGTTACTCAGCAATACATCCGGCGACACGCATGAGCGCAGGAACTCGCCCGACTCGCGCGAGTCGGTCTCGCCTACAAGCTGCAGCATGGTAGGCGTGAGCGTCGACTGGAACTTCACGAAGCAGTAGACGTCAACCACTGCCGTGGCGTAGAGTGCGAAGTAGAAGAAGCCGCGCACCCATATCATCACCTTGTGTGGCAGCACGGTGAGAATCAGCGTGAGCACGTATACGTCGAGGAACAGTTCGAGGTAGAGGTTGTCGTAGAGGTGTGCTCCGCGTGCGTCGGGCAGCGTTGCCCACGCCGTTATGCAGCCGAGCATATACATGAACACGGCGAACGCACAATTGAGGCGCAGCGGCTCAGCCACAGCTGCGAGCACCTTACCAATAGTTTTCAAATATTTCATCTATATCTTCTGTTGGATAGTTTTCAACCTTTTATGTATAGTTTTCAACCTATTAAAGTAATATAACGCAAATTTACACATCTTTTCTGATATATTAATTGATTGTCTTTAAAAAATATCGGTGTACGTTAAAACTTACCCACACAGATATACGAAAAAAGGGCACTCCCTTTCGGGAATGCCCTATATCTTGCAATTAAGTCATTGCTTTATTTTGCAATCAATTCTCTGCTTCGTAGCATAGAATCAGTTGCTTATTAAGCCGTCTGATTAGTCAGCGAGCTTAACAGTAGCGCGGCGGTTGTAAGAAACCGGTGAGAGGTCGTTAACACCACCCTTGCCCTCTGTTGTGATCTGGTCGCGGCTAACACCCATCTTAACGAGCTCGTTAGCAACTGTCTCAGCACGACGCTCAGAAAGCTTCTGGTTGTAAGGAGCAGAACCAGTAGCGCTGTCTGCATAGCCAGTAACTACGAGGTTAGAGTTGTTCTCCTTAGCGTACTCAGCGAGGTTCTTAACATTTACGAGATCCTTGCGAGAAGCGATGTTGTACTTGTTGAGGTTGAAGAATACAGACAACGGAGCGTTGTAGTAAGCCTTAACGTCGTTAGCATTCTGCTCATCCTTCTTTGCAGCGAGAAGGCTCTTCAGACGTGCGTTCTCAGCGTTAGCATCGTTGAGCTGTGCGTTGAGTGCGTCGATCTGTGACTGAGAGAGTGCCTTGATAGCGTCTACGTCCGGAGTCTTGTTCCATGTAGACTTGCCGAGGTTGAACTGAAGACCGAGTTCTGCGTAGAGCTTGTTGTCGTGTGAATCCCATACGCGGTTGTCCTGCTCATTGTTGACAACACCGTCGAAGTCGTTCTCAGCCCAGTTCCAACCAAGCTCGAAGTAGAGACCTACGTGCTTGCTCAGACGGAATGTATTGAGGATACCTGCTGAGAGGTTCATTGCGTAGCGGTTGTAGTCGCAAGTACGGTTGACACCAGCACCTACGAAAGGAACGAAGTTCCAAACACGTGTCTCGTTGTAACCATAGATCATGTTGCTAAGGTTGAAGAGAATGTTCTCGTTGAGTGTCCAGTGGTCGTTGCTGTGCTTGTGCTCGTCGATTACTGTGCGGCCCCAAACGCCAGAGAACTTAGTGCGAAGACCAAGACCCGGTGTGAACCACTTACCTACAGCAACTGAGAAACCCGGAGTTGCACGGAACTTCTTGAACGGGCTGCGGTCGAGACCCTGACCATGCTCCTGGTTTGAATAGAATGCGTTCCAGTCTGCACCAGCCTGAATAAACCAATTACTCCAGAATGAATTTGTAGCAACGCTGTGCTTGAGTGTAGGATCAGCAGTTGTCTCCTGAGCCATTGCACCCATTGATAAGCCACACATTGCCAAAGCAATTAATAACTTTTTCATAGCTTTTATATTTAACAATCAATTAATATTCGTTGTAATTGTAAGTACTTTTTGCCTATATTAGTTGTGCAAAGTTAATAAAAAAAACAATTAGTAATACTATTTTTTTAAAAAAAACGTTCTAATGCCTTAATTTTTATTGATTTATGTATGCATTATACTCCGAAAAGCTGTTCCAAGTCGGTCTGGCGTAGCATTGTGAGTATCTTTTTGCCGTCTGGAGTGTAGCTGAAATTGGAGCAAGCGAATAGGCTATTGACGATATTTTCCATCTCTGCGTTGGTGAGCACCTGACCGTATGTGACGGCTGCGTTGCGTGCCAGTTCGAGAGCGATGGAGTGGTTGATGTCGTCGATGGCGGATGTGGTCTTTTCGCGAGCCGACGCCACGAGGTCTTGCACAAGAGCCACGTAGTCGAGTCCGTCGAGTCCGCTCGGCACAGCCGTTATCTTGTAGTCGCCTTCTTCGTTCGGAGTGAGTTCGAAGCCGATGTTCTGCAGCTCGGGCATCACTGCCTCCACCACAACCTTGTCAGACGCCGAGAAGTGAATGGTGTCGGGGAAGAGCGGTTTCTGCGAACTTGGACGGCGCTTCTGCATCTGCTCGATGTAGCCTTCGTAGAGAATGCGAGTGTGGGCACGGTACTGGTCGATAATCATCAGACCCGACTTTACGGATGTCATGATGTAGCGACCCTTGTACTGATAGTGAGTGGGCGACTTCTCTTCGAGCGGCGACGGCTCGGTTGAGGCTGACAGCATGTCTGTGTCTGCCGAAAGTGCGTTGAATCCTGCCGACTCCGCATTAAGGCCGTCCGGCTTTGAAAAACCTTTCGAGAGAACGATGCCGTTGTCGGCGAATGGTTTGTTTGCGACGTTAGAACGCGACTGTATTACGCCACCCGTATCGTTGCCGAAGAGCGACGGCGCAGACTGCTGGCGCGAGTGTGCCGAGCTGAGGCCTTCGTAGAGTTGCTCCCAATTGTCGGGCGCTGCGGAAGAGCGCTGCGCAGACGGTTCGTTGAACGGGTTGTACGCAGGGTTGTACTGCACTTTCGGTGCGCTGATGTCTGCCTGCGGCATTGCGCCGAGTGCCGGAATGTCGGGCTGTCCTTCGGTGTCGAACTCTATCGCCGTCACATCGTTGAACATACCCACGGCGTCGCGCACGGCTGCTGTGAGTATCTGCCACACCGTCTGCTCGTTCTCGAACTTAATCTCGGTCTTCGTGGGGTGGATGTTCACGTCGATGTCCGTCGGGTTGACTGTGAAGTATATAAAATAAGGTATCTGTTCGCCTTCGGGCACGAGTCGTTCGTAGGCGGTCATGATGGCTTTGTGGAAGTAGGGGTGCTTCATGTAGCGTCCGTTGACGAAGAAGAACTGGCGTGCGCCCTTCTTTCTTGCCGACTCGGGCTTGCCTACGAATCCGGTTATCTTGCACATCGTGGTGTCGATGTCTATCGGCAGCAGGTGCTGGTTTATCTTCTTTCCAATCACGTCGACGATGCGCTGGCGCAATCCGCCTGCCTTCAGGTTGTAAAGTTCGGTCTGGTTGTTGTAGAGCGTGAAGGCAACGTCGGGGTAGACGAGTGCGATGCGCTCGAATGCGGTGACGATATTGTTGAGTTCGGTGGTGTTAGACTTGAGGAACTTGCGGCGTACGGGGACGTTGTAGAAGAGGTTGCTGATGGTGAAGTTGCAACCTACGGGGCACTGCACGGGTTCTTGCGACACGAAGCGCGAACCTGCGATGGTGAGTGCCGTGCCGATGTCGTCGTCAGGTCGTCGCGTGCGCAGTTCCACTTGAGCTACGGCGGCGATAGACGCGAGCGCCTCGCCGCGGAAGCCCATCGTGTGCAGATTGAAGAGGTCGTCGGCTTGGCGTATCTTCGACGTGGCGTGACGTTCGAACGACAGGCGTGCGTCGGTCTCCGACATGCCCTTGCCGTTGTCGGTCACTTGTATCGACGTGCGGCCGGAGTCGACGCATACAACGTTGATGAGTGTGGCGCCGGCGTCGATGGAGTTCTCCACCAGCTCCTTTATCACGCTTGCGGGGCGTTGTATCACCTCGCCTGCGGCTATCTGGTTTGCCACTGAATCGGGCAGAAGTTGTATAATATCGTTCATGTCGTTAGTTGTTCTCTTAGGGTGTGTCTTTTAATATATGTGGCTCGGCTACATCGCTATCAGTAGTATGATGGCTATGAGCAGGAAACCTATCATCACAAGCAGTCCCAGCAGCCGCACTTGTCCGTTCTGACGGCGACGCGACGGCGGTTCGGCTTCTCTTATCGAACGCTCTGCGAGTTCTTCGGGCGGTACGCCACGGCGCAGATTGTTGAGAAGGTCGCGCTGCTCGTTGCTGAAGCGGAATGTATGGTGGAAGCCGCGGGGGCGGCGGTTGAAGAAGTACATTGTGAATGTTGAGATGTTGAGATGTTGAGATGTTGTGGTGTTGAGGTGTCGTGGTGTTGAGATGGTGAGATGTTGTGGTGTTGAGATGTTGAGATATGTCGTTTCAGCTTTGACGCCTATACTTGCTCTTTGCCGTAGCGGAGGTCTCTGGCCTCCGCAGCAGCAAACAAGTCTTATTATGCAGCAAAGCCGAGCTGATAATAGCTATTCCAACCTCTGCAGCGGCGCCTCTATTCGCAGCATCTCCTTCAGTTCGGTGCCAGCCGCCTTGCCTCGCCAGTTGAACACATCGTACTTGTCCTTCGGTCTTATCTCCTCGAACCATGCGAACTCTGGCAGCTTGTACTTCTCTGGCGGTATCTGCGTGATGGGATACATCGTTCCTACAGCCTTCGACGCCCATATCTTCTGCAACTTGCGTTCAGCCGACATGTACATGCGTAGCGTGTCGGTCTCCATATAGTTGAGCTCTGAGAGCAGCGAGTCCTTCTGGTCGGCGTTGTAGTAGAGCGACTTCACGTTGCCCGTCGCCTCGGCGCGTCGTATTGCTCCGTCGATGAAGAACGCGTCCATGCGCTTCGACGAAATCTGGTTGAAGTGGTTCTTTTCGTCACACTTCTCCACGGACAGCGCCTGACCCACAATCTCCGCCTTGCGCACCGTCGAGTCGTTCATGTATACATGTATCACCTCGCCGAGCAACTGTCTGCCGAGGTTCCACACTATCGGGTCGCGGTACATCGTCATGCACGAGTCTTGCGAGCTGAACACGAGCGAGTCGCACACAGCCTGCACGTCGTCGCGGTAGGCACGCACATGGTTGAAGGCGTGCACCTTGCGGTAAACCGAGTCGGTCTCGATGTTGAACGTGTAGAGCTTCAGCGAGTCGGCATGCACGTAGAGTGTGTCCTTCTGCGAGTAGTCGAGCATCAGCGCGCGCTTCGTAGCGTAACCGTAGCCCGTCGTCTCGTTGTAGAACAGATGGTCGCAGCGCAGTTCGTTCTTATTCTCTGTGTCGGTGTATATCACGTTGCCGAATCCTTCGTTCTGCTTCAGCTTGTCGTTGTGAAAGAGCGAGTCGCCGGTGATTGTTTTCTTGCCGTCCACGATGGTGGAGCGTCCGAACAGTTGCGACATGTTCGTCTTGCTGTTGGTGTAGGCGTCGGTAGTGTTGATGACGGTGCCCTTCGACTTGATTGTAGACGGACCCGTAACGTGAGCGATGCGGGTGCGTGTGTCGTAGTGGAGTGAGTCGGTGTTGATGATATTCTCGCCGCTGCGCATGTGTACGTCGTAGAAGAACGCCGCCTTGCGCGTCGCGGTGTTGTACTCGCCCCAGTCGCTCACCAGTTCGTCCTTGCCGTCGATGAGCTTGCCGCCCTCGAAAAAGTAGGCATTGTCGTACAGACGGTCGTAGTCGAGCGAGTCGGTGTAGAGCGTCTGCGTGCGATGCTTAAGCACCACGTTGCGGCGTGCGTGCATCATCTGCTCCGCACCTATATAGTCGGCATAATCGCACTTGAGTGAGAGCGTATCGCCCTGCTTGAAGTGCACGTGTCCGAACGCCTTCACCGAGTTAGCCTCCTGGAAGAAGTAGGCGCTGTCGCACCACAGCTGTGATCCGGCATGCGTGAAGTGTACCTTTCCACGCAGAATCTGCGCGTCGGGCACCGCGCCGTACATGTCGTAGGCGAGCTCGTCGGAGTGGACGAGATACACGCGTTCGTCGGTCCTTGGTCGCTTCCTCTTGCCCTTCGGCGCCGCAGAAGCCCATATCAGGCAGAAGCCAAAAAGGCATAGAACTGCTGCGAGAGCGGTTCTATGCCAGTTGTTCTTTATTGGGGATTGTCTTTTCTTCATTATTATTCTAAGCCTTTCTAAGCCTTTTAGGCATTCTTAAGCCTTCCTGAGAGCCTTATTTAACCCAGCCTTCGTACTCGTACTTATAGTTCTTGTAGCGGTCCTGCATACGCACATAGGTGGTCTTTATCTTCTTCACCACCCAATTGTGCAGGAACTCTGCGCGCTGCTTCTGAAGCACTACGTTCTTCAGCACCTGGAAGTCTTCGTTGATAGTAGCGCGGTGAGCCGGTATGCGGTTCTTCAGCTTCACGATAGCCACAACGTTCTTGCCCTTCTCGTTCACCATTGTGAACGCGTCAGACACGTCGCCGACCTCCATGTTCTCCACTTTGCGAGCCACCTCTGTCGGCAGGTCCTTCATCTGGAACTTCGATGTGCGGCCATCCTCGCTGTTGAACGACATGAGACCGTGGTTGTTGCGTGTGTCCTTGTCGTCAGACATGTATGTAGCAGCCTCCTCGAACGCGAGCTTGTTGGCGCGTATGTCGGTAGCGAGCGAGTCGAGCTTCACGCGCATTGAGTCGGTAGCCTCCGCCGATACACGCGGGATGCGCAGGATGTGGCGCACCTTGATCTTGTCGCCGCGCTTGTCGATAAGCTGTATAATGTGGAAACCATACTCCGACTCAACAATCTTCGACACGCGCTTCGGGTCGGTGAGGTTGAACGCAACCGCAGCGAAGGCAGGGTCGAGCATACCGCGACCAACGTAGTCCATCTCGCCGCCCTGGCGTGCAGAGCCTGGGTCTTCGGAGTAGAGGCGTGCGAGCGTTCCGAAAGAAGTCTCGCCGCTTGTGATGCGGTCGGTATATTCGCGCAGCTCGTTCTTCACGTGGTTGATTTCCTCCTGCGAGATCTTCGGCTGCTTTGTGATTATCTCCACTTCTACCTGCGTCGGAACGAGCGGAATGCTGTCCTCTGGCAAGTTGTTGAAGTATTTGCGCACGTCAGCCGGCGTAACGGCGATGTCGCTCACGAGTTTCTCGCGCATCTGCTGTATGAGCTGGTTGTTGCGGAAGTCGTCGTGCAGCTGCTGGCGCATCTGCGTAACGGTCATCTTCTTGTATTCCTCCAGTTTCTCCTTAGAACCAGCCTGCTGTATCCAGCGGTTTATCTGCATCTCTATGTTCTGCGAAATCTCAGCCTCAGTAACGTTGATTGAGTCGATTTCAGCCTGATGGAGGAACAGCTTCTGCACAGCAATCTGCTCAGGAATGATATAGTCGGGGTCGCCGTTCCATGTCATACCCTCCATCTCGCCCTGGAGTTTCATCATTTCCACGTCCGATTTGAGGATGGGCTGGTCGCCTACCACCCATATCACTTCGTCTACGATGCTGTGCTCTGGCACGCGCTCCTCGGTCTTGAGCGTGTCCTGCTTAAGCTCTGTGTCCGAACCGGCATAGCTGCCTGCGTTCGCACCGATGCCCACGAGCAGAGCCGCAGCGGCGAAAGTCGCCATTATAATGTTGCGTTGTTTTCTCATGTATATGTATATATTATAATATGTATAGTGTGTAGAGGGAGCGCCAGCACCCTCCGACGATTAGTGCTTGTTAACGGTGCTGAGCACATCCTTGTTCACTACGACCGTGTAGCGCTTGCGCAGAGCTTCAATCCACGCCTTCTCGAGCTGCTCCTGATAATCGGCAACAACCAGTTCGCGTACGTCGTTGTATGTCTTCGGAGCCTTCAGCTTCTCGCCGTATGTAGCCGAGATAGGGAAGTCTTTCACGTCAGCCACAGTAGTGTCCTTAGCGAACACCACCTTGTCGATGAGCGCGTTGTCGCCCTCGCGGAAGATACCCTTTACGACCTTGATGCGTATTGTAGAGTCGTTGAACTCCTTGCGCAGACGCTCAGCCCATTTTTCGAACGGAATGTTCTTCAGCGACTTCTTCACAGCCTCTACGTCGCCCTCCTGCTTCACCCAGTAGGCGATACCCTTGAAGCGCGGCTGTTCCCACTTGTAGCGCTTGCGGTTTTTCTTGAAGTAAGCTGCGAGACCCTCTTCGTCCTTCGCTGCCTTGTCCCACACCGTGCGGTTAGAGATTTCGTAGAGCAGCAGTCCGTCGTGATACTCGCGGATGAGGTTCTTCAGTGCAGGGTCGGCAGCCGCCATTTCGTCGGCGCGACGGTTGAGTATGTCCTCCGGTGTGCACTGCGGAACGGAGTGCTTTGCTATAGAGTCGATGTTCTGCGAGATGATTCGCTCGCGCAGTCCGCGACTTTCTATGAAGCGGTGTATGTCGGCGCGAACCGTATCGTAGGGGAAGAAGTTCTGCTTTGCTTCGACCTTAATGATGTGATAGCCGAACGGTGAGAGGATTGGCTTTGATATCTCGCCCGGTTTCATTGCGAAGATGGCGTCCTCAAACTCCTTCACCATGTATCCGCGCTGCACCCAAGAGAGGTCGCCGCCACGGCGTGCCGAACCCTTGTCGTCTGAGCAGCGCTGTGCAAGCTCGGCGAAGTCGGCACCCTTGATGAGCGCGTTGTATATTGAGTCGGCACGTACGAGCGCTGAGTCGCTCTGTGCCTTTGTTGCGTTCTGCTTCAGTGAGACGAGTATGTGGCGCGGGCGAACCAGTCCGCCGTTCCCGTCGATGCGTTTGCGTGTGTCTTCGTAGATGGTGCGTGCCTCGCGCTCTACGTCGTTGTCGTTGATGAAAGAAGGGCGTATCTGCTGGTCGCGGTACATGCGGAACTCGTCGCGGAAAGCCTTTGTGGTGTCGATGCCAGCCTCTTCAGCTGCCATCACCTTCAGTTTGTAGTTTACAAACAGGTCGATATATTCGTCCACGCTCTTCTTGTCGACAACGGTTTCAGAGTTGTTCTTGTTGTACGAGTACTCGAACTCCGAGCGCGGCACAGCCTTTCCGTTTATAGTCATGATAGTTGGGTCGGCTGTCTGTGCCGATGCTGTGGTTGCTGCCACGAGCAGTGCTACCAACAATGATTTTACCTTCATTTTTTCTTTTGGTGTTTGTTTATTGGGGCTTTCTCCCCACGTTTCTTGTATATTTGAATTGGCTTGAAAACCCAATAACAACACGGCTGGAGATGCTTTCGCAACTCAAGCCGTGTGGTTGTTGGGCTTTCTTTCAGTGTTCAATATTTATTACTGTGGGCGCGAGTAGTTCGGAGCCTCACTTGTAATTGTGATATCGTGTGGGTGGCTCTCGAGCACACCTGCGTTTGTGATGCGTGTGAACTTAGCGTTGTGCATAGCCTCGATAGTGCCAGCACCGCAGTAGCCCATACCTGAGCGCAGACCGCCGATGAGCTGGTAGATCACCTCCTGCACGGTTCCCTTGTAAGGTACGCGTCCGGCGATGCCTTCCGGCACGAGCTTCTTCACGTCCTTTGTGCCAGCCTGGAAGTAGCGGTCCTTAGAGCCGTTCTCCATTGCCTCAAGCGAACCCATGCCGCGATAGCTCTTGAACTTACGTCCGTTGAAGATGATTGTGTCGCCGGGGCTCTCCTCTGTGCCTGCAACGAGCGAACCGATCATCACTGAGCTGCCGCCTGCTGCGATAGCCTTCACGACGTCGCCTGAGTAGCGCAGACCGCCGTCGGCGATCAATGGAACACCAGTGCCCTGGAGTGCAGAGTAAACGTCGTAAACTGCAGAGAGCTGCGGAACACCTACACCTGCTACGACGCGGGTTGTACAGATTGAACCCGGGCCGATGCCTACCTTAACGGCGTCGGCACCATTCTCAACGAGCATTCTTGCAGCCTCGCCGGTAGCCACGTTGCCTACAACGATGTCTACGTTCGGGAACGAAGCCTTTGCTTCGCGCAGCTTCTCGATAACGTACTTAGAGTGGCCGTGAGCGGTGTCGATAACGATAGCGTCGGCGCCAGCCTCTACGAGAGCGCTCATGCGGTCGAGTGTGTCTACTGTTACGCCCACACCTGCTGCTACGCGCAGACGACCCTTCTCGTCCTTGCAAGCCATCGGCTTATCCTTAGCCTTGGTGATGTCTTTGTATGTGATAAGACCTACGAGGTGGTTCTCGCTGTCTACAACCGGCAACTTCTCAATCTTGTTCGACTGGAGGATGTCAGCGGCTGCTGCGAGGTCGGTCTTGATGTGTGTAGTCACGAGGTTCTCGTGTGTCATCACGTCATCGATGAGTTTGTCGAGATGACGCTCAAAGCGAAGGTCGCGGTTTGTAACGATGCCTACGAGATGGCACTCTTCGTCCACTACCGGTATACCACCGATGTGATACTCCGCCATCATATCCAAGGCGTCCTTAACGGTCTTGCCACGGCGAATTGTCACCGGATCGTAGATCATGCCGTTCTCGGCACGCTTTACGATGGCTACCTGACGCGCCTGGTCTTCGATAGACATGTTCTTGTGAATAACACCGATGCCGCCTTCGCGTGCGATGGCAATAGCCATAGCCGACTCCGTTACGGTGTCCATGGCTGCTGTGACAAAGGGCACATTCAAGCAGATGTTACGCGAGAACTTGGTTTTCAACTCTACCGTCTTGGGCAGTACCTCTGAATAAGCGGGAATAAGGAGGACGTCATCGTATGTGAGTCCGTCCATTACAATTTTATCAGCAACAAATGATGACATATAACTTAAAAAATTTATTGCGTGCAAATTTAGCAATAAAAATCCATACGTGAAAAATTAAACACGATTTATTTTCTGTGTTAATGCTAATTAACGGAATTTGAGCGGAGTGGGGTTGGTTAGGGGTGCAGTTAGTTAGGGGCAGTTTGTGGTGCTTTCAGGGGGTGCAGTTGTCTCAACTGCACCAAATAGATATGATGGTGTTTCTATTTGGTTGGGGTTTTTGTTTGGTTGGTGTCTTTGTTTGGTTGGTGCAGTTGAGACAACTGCACCCCCTGAAAGCACCCCCTGAAAGCACCCCCTGAAAGCACCCCCTGAAAGCACTTCCTGAAAGCACCCCCTGACAGTGTTAGTTGGCTTGTTCTGAAAGGAACTTGATGCGCACGAGGCGTATTTCGTTTTCTTCGTAGTCGCCGAGTTCGTCGAGTGCGGTGTCGATATCGTCGGTGTCCGACTCGCGGAAATACTCGTAGATATCGTCAATCTGATCTTCGTCCATCACGTCTTCGAGGAAGTAGTCGATGTTGAGTTTGGTTCCGCTGTAGACGATGGCATCAAGGTCGTTGAGAAGGTCCTCGAAGTCGAGTCCGAGTGCCGAGGCGATGTCGTCGAGCGGCATGCGGCGGTCGAGATACTGTATTATCTTCACCTTCTTCATCGAGTCCTTCGCCACGGTGCGTACGAACAACTCCTCGGGGCGTTCTATCTCGTTGTCCTTGCAGTACTGGCTGATAAGCTCGCAGAACGGCTTGCCGTAGCGGTTCGCCTTGCCCACGCCGATGCCCTGAATGTTGCGCAGTTCCTCAATCTTCACGGGGTACATCGTAGCCATCTGTTCGAGCGATACGTCCTGGAATATGACGTATGCCGGCAGGTTCTGCTTGCGTGCCGTTTTCTTTCTGAGGTCAACGAGCATGTTGTAGAGCGTAGGGTCGAGCGCCGAAGCTGTTGCCTCGCTGCCTTCGTCCTCTGTGTCGGAGAAGTCGGTGTCCTCTACGTATGTGAACGGCGTAGGGTTCTTCACGTAGCGTTTGCCCGCCGCCGTCACCTTCAGCAGTCCGTAGCTCTCTATGTCCTTATGAATGTAGCCCGCAATCATTCCCTGACGAATCACGGGGTTCCATATCTTCGCCGGCATGTCCTCGCCCGCACCGAAGTCTTCGAGCTGCTCGTGGTGATGACTCACGATGTCGTCGGTTGCGCGACCCTTCACGAAGTCGACGATATAGTCCTGGCGGAACGCCTCCTTCACGGCGATGATAGCCTTGAGCACTATGACGAGCGCCTCCTTGCCGTCGCGCTGCACCTTCGGATGCAGACAGTTGTCGCAGTTGCCGCAGTTCTCGTGCGGATATTCCTCGCCGAAGTAGTGCAGAAGCACCTTGCGTCTGCACACCGATGTCTCGGCGTATGCGGCAGTCTCCTGCAGCAGCTGCTTGCCTATGTCCTGCTCAGCCACGGGCTTGCCCTCCATGAACTTCTCCAGCTTCTGCAAGTCTTTGTAAGCATAGAATGCTATGCATATTCCCTCGCCGCCGTCGCGTCCTGCGCGACCCGTTTCCTGATAATATCCCTCAAGACTCTTCGGTATGTCGTAGTGTATGACGAAGCGCACGTCGGGTTTGTCGATGCCCATGCCGAAGGCTATGGTAGCCACGATGACGTCGATGCGCTCCATGAGGAAGTCGTCCTGCGTCTGCGAGCGTGTAGCCGAGTCGAGGCCGGCGTGATAAGCCGCCGCCTTTATGTCGTTGGCTTTCAGCACGGCAGCCAGTTCCTCCACCTTCTTGCGCGAGATGCAGTAGATGATGCCGCTCTTGCCAGGGTGTTGTTTGATGAATTTAATAATCTGCTTGTCGATGTCGTTCGTCTTCTGTCTCACCTCATAATAAAGGTTAGCGCGGTTGAACGAGCTCTTGAACTCCTTCGCGTCGGCTATGCCCAGACTCTTCTTTATGTCCATGCGCACCTTGTCGGTGGCTGTAGCCGTGAGCGCTATGACCGGAGCTGCGCCAATCTTGTTTATCGTAGGGCGTATGTTGCGATATTCGGGGCGGAAGTCGTGACCCCACTCCGATATGCAGTGCGCCTCGTCGATGGCGTAGAACGAAATCTTGAACGAACGGAAGAACTCCAGGTTGTCCTCTTTGTTGAGCGACTCCGGCGCCACATAAAGCAGTTTTGTGCGGCCCTCGTGCACATCCTTGTACACCTGATTGATGGCAGCGCGGTTGAGCGACGAGTTCAGATAGTGAGCCACGCCGGTTTCCTCGCTGAGTCCGTTCACTACATCCACTTGGTTCTTCATCAGCGCGATGAGCGGCGACACCACGATTGCCGTGCCCTCCATGATGAGTGACGGCAGCTGGTAGCACAAGCTCTTGCCTCCGCCTGTAGGCATGAGCACGAATGTGTCATTGCCTTCAAGCAGATTGCGTATTATTGCTTCTTGGTCGCCCTTGAAAGAGTCGAACCCGAAGTGGTGTTTCAGTTGTTCGTTGAGGTTGATTGTCCCAGTCATAGTAAAAAGATTTGTCTAAGTGTATCTCGAAGCCACTACTGGAGATTTGCCTTCTCCAGCTGTGCCTTTGCGTACTCCAGTGTTACGGTGAAGCTGTCGATGTTCTTGGTCGGAGCTTCGAACATAGCGTCCATCACGATCGACTCTACGATAGAGCGCAGTCCGCGTGCGCCGAGCTTGTACTCCACAGCCTTGTCTACGATGAAGTCGTATGTCTCGGGTGCGAACTCGAGCTTGATGCCGTCCATCTCGAAGAGCTTGGTGTACTGCTTTATGATAGAGTTCTTCGGCTCTACGAGGATGCGTCGCAGCGCTTCGCGGTCGAGCGGGTTGAGGTATGTGAGCACCGGCAGACGGCCGATAATCTCGGGTATCAAGCCGAACGACTTCAAATCCTGCGGCAGGATGTACTTCATGAGGTTGCCCTTGTCGATGTTGCGCACGTTCTGCACCGAGTTGAAGCCCACCACGTGGGTGTTCAGACGCTGTGCTATCTTGCGCTCGATGCCGTCGAACGCACCGCCGCAGATGAAGAGTATGTTGCGTGTGTCGACGTGTATATAGTCCTGGTCGGGGTGCTTGCGTCCGCCCTTTGGCGGCACGTTCACCATTGTTCCCTCGAGCAGCTTGAGCAGGCCCTGCTGCACACCCTCGCCGCTCACGTCGCGCGTGATGCTTGGGTTGTCGGCCTTGCGCGCAATCTTGTCAATCTCGTCGATGAAGACGATGCCGCGCTGCGCCGCCTCCACGTTGTAGTCGGCCACCTGCAGCAGTCGCGAGAGTATGCTCTCCACGTCCTCGCCCACGTATCCCGCCTCGGTGAACACCGTTGCGTCTACGATGGTGAACGGCACCTTCAGCAGTTTGGCGATGGTGCGTGCGAGCAGCGTCTTGCCCGTACCGGTCGAACCGACCATGATGATGTTGCTCTTCTCTATCTCCACGCCGTCGTCCTCAGCACCTTCAGTGTGCTGCTGCAGACGCTTGTAGTGGTTGTAAACGGCTACCGACAGATACTTCTTCGCATCGTCCTGACCGATGATGTACTCGTCGAGATATTTCTTTATCTCCGTTGGTTTCGGCACGTCGTTGAGCGACACGTCGAATGCGCCCGTGTTCTTGCGTGTTCCTTCCGGTCCGAAGCCCGCTTCGAGCACAATCTGATAGGCCTGCTGCGCACACGAGTCGCAGATGAAGCCGTTCAGTCCGGTGATGAGGAAGTTTACGTCCTTCTCGCTTCTTCCGCAGAAGCTACATACTTTCTTTGGCATTTTCGTTCTTCTCTTCTCTTTTACTTCTTGCGTATCATTACCTGGTCGATCATTCCGTACTCCTTAGCCTCCTCGGCTGTCATCCAGTAGTTGCGGTCGGAGTCTGCCCACACCTTGTCGAACGGTGTGTGCGAGTGTTCGGAGATGATGGTGTAGAGTTCTTTCTTGAACTTCTGTATCTCGCGTGCTTCGATCTCGATGTCAGAAGCCTGACCCTGCACGCCGCCGAGCGGCTGGTGAATCATCACGCGGCTGTGCTTCAGCGCCGAGCGCTTGCCTTCCTGACCTGCCACGAGCAGCACCGCAGCCATCGAAGCCGCCATGCCCGTACACATCGTAGCCACGTCGGAGGTGATGAACTGCATGGTGTCGTAGATGCCGAGACCTGCTGTCACGCTGCCGCCGGGAGAGTTGATGTATATAGAGATGTCCTTGCCCGGGTCTACAGAGTCGAGGTAGAGCAGCTGCGCCGAGAGCGTGTTGGCTGTATAGTCGTTGATTTCGGTGCCGAGGAAGATGATGCGGTCCATCATCAAGCGCGAGAACACGTCCATCTGTGTCACGTTGAGCTGGCGCTCCTCAAGGATATACGGGTTGAGGTACTGCGCCTGAGCCTTCATCACGTCGTCGAGCATCATGCCGTTAATGCCGAGTCTACTTGTTGCGAATTTTCTAAAATCGTTCATATCTGTAAGTTTCGTTTTTTCTGAAGTTCTCTTCTGCTTCCTGTTTGTATATGCCGGCTAGCGCCAGCTATATATTATATATAATAATGTGTAGTTTTATATGTATGATATCGAAGCAGATACAAAGATACAAAAAATGTATCGAACAGGGCGAATATTCTGAAGAAATTTTTCGTAGCTTTGCAACTTATCGCTTTCGTTATCAGTCAAACATACAGAAACAACTAAAAAATACGAATAGATATGAAAAAGACACTCTTTTTAATGGCAATGCTTCTCACGCTCAGCGCAGCGGCTCCTATGACTTCCGCCGCTCAGCAGTCTCACCGCAACCGTCCCCACACGCAGATGGTGGACAAGAAGGATAAGGACGCCGACGAGGAGGAGGGCATAGTGGCTTACTCCGATACCGTAACCGCCGACACGGCGTCTGCCGCCAACGGTGGCGCCACGTTCGACAACGATGCCCCGGTCAGTCGCGACGAACTGCTCTCGTTCTTCAACAGTATGCCCGGATGGATCATTAAGTTCGTCCTTATAGTGTGCGTTTTCGTGCCGATGCTGCTGTGCTTCCTCGCACCTATCATTATCGTTCTGCTCGTCATACGCTACTTCATGCGCCGCCACAATGACCGCGTGCGTCTGGCTGAGATGGCTATGGATAAGGGCGAACCGTTCACCGACGAACTGAAACCGCTCAGCAAGAAGTCGCCCGAGTACATGTGGCGCCGCGGAGTGCGCAACACGTCGATTGGTGCCGGACTCATGATTTTCTTCTGGTTCTTCGGTATGCAGTCGCTCATGGGCATAGGCGCTCTTGTGGCGTGCATCGGACTCGGACAGATGTTCATGGTGAAGTACAACTACGACAGTAAGATGCCGTGGCAGAAGCGCGACGACGAGGACGAAACCGACCATTGACCCCATTCTTTTAAAGACAGAACGATATGAAGGATACTAACGACGATCTCTCTCTTATACAGCAGGTGGCTGAGCTTCACGACAAGACGGCTTTCGACCGCCTTGTCAGGAAGTATCAGTCGCCTATAAGGCGCTTCTTCCTCCACCAGACGCTGGGAGACGCGCAGCTGAGCGACGACCTCGCGCAGGACACCTTCATAAGGGCTTATACCAGCATCGGGACGTTTCGCGGCTCGGCGGCGTTCTCCACATGGCTCTTCCGCATAGCCTACAACGTGTTCTACGACTATCGGCGCGGGCTTCGCCCGTCTGCCGACGACCTCGACGCAGCGCGCCCTGCCGCAGTCGGCACCGACCAGTCGCTCGGGATGGATGTCTACGGTGCTCTCGCCCGTCTGCCCGACGCCGAGCGTACATGCGTCACGCTGCAGCTCGTCGACGGCTATCCCATCGAACGCATCGCCGCAATAACGGGCATGGCGGAGGGCACGGTGAAGTCGCATCTCTTCCGCGGAAAGCAGAAACTTACCGCATTCCTGCGGCAGAACGGCTATTCTTAAGACCCTAAATGTAGGTGGAAAATAAAATACATCGTAAAAATTCAATCATGCTATGACTGATGTAAAGAATAAAACAAGTTATGACGAGACTGTCGACGAGGCGCTTCTTCAGCGGTTCTTCGCCGACAGCGCTCGCATGGATATCGCCGACGACGGATTCACCGACCGCCTCATGCGCCGTCTGCCCGAGGAAGTGGACGCCCGCTGCTACCGTCTCTACCGCTTGTGGACGGCAGCGATGGTAGCGGTCTGCGTTGCTGTCTTCTTCTTCGTCAACGGTTTCCAGCTGCTCAAGCTGCGCGTGTGCGGAGCTGTCGGCGGTTTCCTCGGCGATGTGGTTCACGCCGTACAGGATAGGGTGGGCTCGCTCTCGCTGCCCGCTTCCGTCTCCTTCCCCCCGTCAGCCGAGTGGACAACGCTGTTCCATACTTCGCTCATGATAGCGATAGCACTTGTCGTGCTCGGCTCGCTCGTGCTGTACGACCTCAACGAATCGGTCTGATCCATAAGCCGCCTCGTCCTTCTGCTCACGAAATGTCATCGTGTAGCGTACGGAATCCGATCGGGCGGCGAACGGAATCCAATCGGGCGGCGTTCGGAATCCAATCGGACGGCGTACGGAATCCGATTGGACGGCGTTCGGAGTACGATGATTGGATCACACAATAGTAGCGGAGGTCTCCGGCCTCCGCAGCACCAAGTCTGACACTAATAATAATGGTTAATATCGCTGGTTGCTGCGGAGGCCGGAGACCTCCGCTACTAATGATAATGGTTAGTATAGCTGGTTGCTGCGGAGGCTTTTACCTCCGCTACTAATATGGCTGTTTAGAAAACGAATGTGCTGAATCGCTTGGTGTTCGCTTCCTTCTGCTTCAGCTCCTCCTGCATCCGCTGCATCGCCATCTTGAAGGCTCACCCGATATATCTAGGGGAAAGCTTTTTGATTCTATAGAAAATTTATACCTTTGTGCCATGAACAATCAAGGATTATTAGCATTGGCACAGTTAATTCTGCCATCAGAGATACTTACAAATTTTGAAGTAGTACGTGTAGAAGAAGAGGCTTCCCTTATTCGCATCTATCTTGACGAATCGGTTAAGGTAGAATATAAAGAGAACCCAGAGATTGAATCCAAAGGGTTCTGTGAAGCCGTAACCATACGTGACTTCCCAATCCGCGACAAAGGTGTTGATCTGATCGTCAGAAGACGCAAATGGTACGACAAGCAGAATAACCGATACTTCTCCGACTCTTATGAGCTGAAGGCTGAAGGAACCCGCTACTCCAAGGAGTTTGCGGCTTTTTTAAAAGGAGTGTATGGAGACGATTCCTACGACCTCCCGTTCGCTTGACCGCTATTATCACATAAACGGGGATACGTTTGAAAAGCAGTACAAGGAAGTGCTCAGCGGTTATCGTGAATGGTCAGAACTCTCACATGCAGAAGACTGGCTTGTCTTTCCCGAGAACATAGGTGAAAGCATCTGCATTGACGAAACGGCTCCAAGCAACGGTGAGTTGTACACTATAGTAAGCAACAGATCTTCACGTGGAGGTAAAGGTACCATCATTGCGATTGTAAAGGGTGTGGCTGCAGATGCTGTCACAGAGGCGCTTATGCGCATTGACGAGGACAAAAGACTGATGGTTAAGGAGATAACAATGGATATGTCAAATTCCATGCGACTTATAGCCAGACGCTGTTTCCCGAATGCAATGCGTACCATAGACCGTTTTCATATACAGAAACTTGCATGTGATGCCTTGCAGGAGATGCGCATCGCGCATAGATGGGATGCCATTCAAGCAGACACGGACGCCAGGGAAGAGGCCAAATGTTTGGGTGAAGCATACACTCCAATTGTGCTTGCAAACGGTGACACCCACAAGCAGTTGTTGGCTCGCAGCAGATATCTGCTTTTCAAATCTGCCGACAAATGGACAGAAAGTCAGAGACAAAGAGCTGAGGTGCTCTTTGAAACGTATCCTGATCTCAAAGAAGCCTATTCGCTTACGCATTCATTAAGAATGATATTTTCCAAGAATACCGTCAAAGATGCTGCAAGACTCTCGCTTGCACGCTGGTATAACAAAGTGGACGACTCTGGCTTTAAGAGTTTCAATGTTATTGCCGCCACGCTTTACGAGCATTATGATGAAGTCTTGAACTTCTTTGTTAATAGGGCAACTAATGCTTTTGCAGAGTCATTCAATGCTAAAATTAAGGCATTTAGAGCTGCTTTAAGGGGAGTAACGGATATAAAGTTCTTTCTTTTCAGACTTACAAAGCTATATGCATAATCCCCCTGGTTTATCGGGTGAGCCATCTTGAACAAAAACGTACGAAACGCCTAAACAAAAAAAGAGGATGCAACCGAAGTTGTATCCTCTTTTTGCGTGACTCGCATGGGGCTCGAACCCATGACCCCAACATTAAAAGTGTTGTGCTCTACCAACTGAGCTAGCGAGTCTCCGTATTTGCTTTATATTTCAAAAGCGAGTGCAAAGGTAGTGGTTTTTTATAAATTACGCAAATATTTTGTTTGTTTTTTACGTTTTCCACTCCTTTTTTGTCTATTTCTGTTGGTTTTCTACTGCTGTAGGCGGGTCGTCGTCGTTCAGATGCTCCTTTGTGACGTAGCGTTGCCAGTAGGCTATAATGAGCGACGTGAGCGGTAGAGCGATGATCAGTCCGATGAAGCCGAGCAGTGCGCCCCACACCGAGAGCGAGAGCAGCAGTATGGCGGGGTTGAGGCCCATCGCCTTGCCCATAATCTTCGGCGTGACGTACATGTCGGTGATGATCTGCACCACGCAGAAGAGGCCGAACGCCAAGCCGAACACCATCCAGAAGTCCTGCCCCGTGTCGGCAGCCTTAAGCATGGCGAGGAAGGCTGTAGGAATGAGCGCGAAGGTGTGCAGATAGGGCACGAGGTCCATCACGCCGATGAGTATTCCGAGGCCGATAGCCATAGGGAAATCCATCAGGCTGAAGCCGATGCAGAACATCACGCCCATGCAGAGCGCCACTAAACCTTGACCACGTATGTAGTTGTTCATCTCACGCTCCACGTCCTGCGCCAGTTCCTGCCAGAACGGACGGTTCTTCTTCGGGAATATCTTCACCCAGCTCGTCGTGAGAAACTCGTAGTCGAGCAGTATGAAGAACGTGTAGAGCAGCGTGATACACGACGCTACGATAGACATTACGATGTTGGCTGTCTGTCCTATCACGGCGAAGAGCTTCGGCATCGTCGTCTTCAGCGTGTCGCTGAAGTCCTTGCTCTTGAAGAAGCGCTCCAGCGCCTCCTGGTTGTTTATTGCCCAGTCTTTCGCCATGCGCGAGAAGTCGTTGGTGTGCGTTGTCTGGTGCAGCCAGTGTAGGATAAACTCGTACAGTTTCTGGAACTGGCTCACCATCGGCGGCACGATGAAGTAGACAAGCAGTCCGATTACGGACAGAATGGCGAGCATGGCGATGATGATAGCCAGGGCGCGCACCTTCACGTGCATGCGATACTGTATGAACTTCACCATCGGGTAGAGCAGATATGCCAGGAACCACGCGATGAAGAAGGGCAGCAGCACGCTGCTCAGATAGTTGGTGATGGCGAAGACGGCCACGGTTATGCCGCCGACGGCTGTCCAGCGCATCACTTTGTCGAATGTAATCTTTTGTTCGTTCATATTATTGTTCCATTGCTTTCTTGTAGCACTCGCGGCAGAGCGGCTCATATTCGGTCTGTTCGCCGATAAGCACCTGGTTCTGGTCGTGCACAAGACGGTGACTCACGTAGGCGAGCGCTCCGCACTTCACGCAGATGGCGTGCACCTTCGTCACTTCGTCGGCTACGGCGCACAGAGCCGGTATCGGACCGAAGGGAGTGCATTGGAAGTCCATGTCGAGTCCGGCTATTATCACGCGCACGCCGTTGTTGGCAAGCTGGTTGCACACCGCTACGAGGTCCATGCCGAAGAACTGCGCCTCGTCTATGCCCACCACGTCGAAGTCGTATCCGTCTTTGCTTGTGGTGTGACTGCTCAGGTAGTCAAGAATCTCGGCTGACGTGGAGAGCGGCACCGACATCACGGCGTTGCGGTCGTGGCTCACCACCTCCTCCTCAGAATAGCGTGTGTCTATCTGCGGCTTGAATATAACAACTCTTTGGCGGGCGAAGGTCGCTCGCTTGATGCGGCGTATAAGTTCCTCGGTCTTGCCCGAGAACATCGAACCGCACACTACTTCAATTCTTCCTTGGCGATACTTCTCGCCCTCTAAATTTGCTTTCATTGTGAGTACAAATTTACGAATACGTTTTAAAAATTGCAAAGAAACGACATATTTTTTTGCCGTTCTTGATTAATATAACTATATTTGCCCACAATATGGGTATATTATATATTGTGCCTACTCCGGTGGGCAATATGGAAGATATGACGATGCGTGCCATCCGCATATTGAAAGAGGCCGATCTGGTGCTTGCCGAGGACACTCGCACATCGGGCATTCTGCTTCAGCATTTCGATATAAAGAACCGGCTGATGTCGCATCACAAGTTCAACGAACACGGCACAACGGCATCCGTAGTCGATCGTCTGAAGGCTGGCGAGACGATTGCGCTCATCAGCGACGCCGGCACGCCCGGAATCAGCGACCCCGGCTTCTTTCTCGCTCGCGAGGCGGCTAAAGCCGGCATCACGGTGCAGTGTCTGCCCGGCGCTACGGCGTTCGTTCCGGCTATCGTGAGCTCGGGTCTGCCGTGCGACCGCTTCTGCTTCGAGGGATTCCTGCCGCAGAAGAAGGGCCGCCAGACGCTGCTGCAGTCGCTGCAGGCAGAGACGCGCACGATGATATTCTACGAGTCGCCTTACCGACTGGTGAAGACGCTCGAGCAGTTTGCCGAGTTCTTCGGCGACGACCGTCAGGCGAGCGTCTGCCGCGAGATATCAAAACTGCATGAGGAGAGCGTGCGTGGCACGCTTTCGGAGATAATAGACCACTTCAAGCAGACCGAGCCGCGCGGAGAGATAGTAGTCGTAGTGGCTGGCTGCGCCGGCGTTGACATCTCCGCCAGAAAGGCGCTCAAGGAGCAGGCTAAGGAGAAGAAGCCGAAGCTGAGCAACAAGGAACGCTACGCTATGCGCGAAGCGGCGCCTGCGGAGTTCAAGAAAAAGAAATTCAGAGAAGAATAATAAAAAAAACAAAACGATATGAAAAAACTTTCTTTAGTATTATTATCTGTGGTGTTGCTGTCAGTGACATCATGCGATTTCATCAGCAAGTCGAAAGAAGGTAACGCACTCAACGTAGAGCAGACCGACTCGCTCCAGCGAATCATCTCGCAGAAGGACAACGAGATTAACGACATGATGGAGACATTCAACCAGATTCAGACCGGTCTGCGCGAGATAAGCGAGGCTGAGAACCGCGTCACCGTAGCACAGACTGGCGAGGGAGCAAGCAGCCGCAAGCAGATGCTCGAGGACGTTCGCTTCATCTCGTCTACAATGCAGCAGAACCGCGCTTTGCTCGAGAAGCTCCGCCAGCAACTCCGCGAGTCGAGCATCAAGGGCGACCAGCTGCGCCGCACTATCGACGAACTCGTAGCGCAGATCAACGACAAGGAGCAGCAGCTGCAGCAGTTGCGCGCCGAACTCGACGCCAAGAACATACACATCGCCGACCTCGACAAGACCATCACCGGTCTTAACGATAATGTGTCGTCGCTGCAGGAGGAGTCGTCGAAGAAGACCGAGACTATCAACGACCAGGACGCACAGCTCAACACCGCATGGTTCGCATTCGGCACAAAGAGAGAGCTGAAGGACCAGCGCATCATCGACGGATCGAAGGTGCTGCAGTCGAACTTCAACAAGAGCTACTTCACAAAGATTGACATCCGCGTGCAGAAGGAGATAAAGCTCTACTCTAAGTCGGCTAAGATTCTCACCATGCACCCGTCAAGTTCTTACACCTTGCAGCAGGATGCCAACAAGCAGTACGTTCTGCGCATCAGCAATCCGCAGATATTCTGGTCTACCAGCAAGTATCTCGTAATCCAGGTTAAGAAGTAAATGCGCACGAATCATTATACAGACGACAAATGCGCATAGGTGTAATCGTAGCAATGGACAAGGAGTTTGCTCAGCTGCAGACTCTTGCGTCAGAAAAGAAGGAACAGACCGTTGCGGGCCGCACTTTCGTTGTGGGCCGCATCGGCGAGAACGAAATTGTAATGCAGAAGTGCGGCATCGGAAAGGTGAACGCAGCGGTTGGAGCGTCGGAGATGATCGCCGCGTTCCATCCCGATCTGGTCATCTCTACCGGCGTGGCTGGCGGTGCCGACACGAGTCTTGAGGTTTGCGAGGTGGTGGTGAGCACGGCTTGCTGCTACCACGACGTCTATTGCGGCGACGAGTGCGCAATGGGTCAGGTGCTCGGCATGCCCGAACGCTTCGAGAGCGACGCCGCCCTCGTCGAGAAGGCTACATCGCTCAACTGCCACACGCGGGTTCACGCCGGACTCATCGTCACCGGCGACTGGTTTGTCAACTCTCGCGAGAAGATGCAGCAGATTCTCGACGACTTCCCTGCGGCTATGGCTGTAGACATGGAGAGCTGCTCTATAGCGCAGACCTGCCATATCTATAACACGCCATTCGTCAGCTTCCGCATCATCAGCGATATTCCGCTCAAAGACCACAAGGCACAGATGTACTACGACTTCTGGGAGCGTATGGCTGAAGGATCGTTCGAAGTGACGAAGGCGTTCCTTGAAAGAGTATAAAAGCCCCTCCCAACCCTCAAGCCCCTCCCAACCCTCCCCGTCGGGGAGGGCTAAGGATAGCTTAAAGAGGCTTGGTTCGGCTTAGAAAGGCTTAAGAAGGCTTAGTTCGGCTTAGGCAAAACAACAATAAGAAAGGCGCAACCGCACGGGTTGCGCCTTTTTTAGTAGCAAAACTGCGCATTTGTTTGTTTTTCTCATCGCAAAAGTGTAGTTTTGCAGAATAAAACCCTAAGGAGCATGACAGAGAAAAACGAAAGAAGGTTGCCAGTTGGCTTGCAGTCTTTTACAGAAATCCGAAGAAAGAAGTATTTGTATGTTGACAAGACCGATATTATTTGGAATCTTGCCAACAAAAACAAGAAGTACAATTACTTGAGTCGCCCACGTCGATTTGGAAAGTCGGTGTTGGTAGACACGCTTCAAGCCTATTTCGAAGGTAGGAGAGAGCTGTTTGAGGATTTAAAGATAATGCAGTTGGAGAAAGACTGGGTGAATCGTCCCGTCGTACGTTTAGATATGAGTCTTGGAGGAGCTGATGAGCAGGCTCTGCGTTCGTATCTGGATATGGCATTTCGTGATTACGAAAAGGCGTGGGATGTGGAAACGGTTTCGGGATATTCTCTTGCAAACAGATTTCATAATATCATTGTCAGTGCATATAAAAAAACGGGTGAGCAGGTGGCTATCCTAATAGATGAATACGACTCTCCGTTGCAGCATTCGTGGCACACACCTGATCATGAAGCCTGTACCTCTGTTTATCGCGAAGTGTTTGCAGTGCTTAAAGCCGACGACCAGTATGAGCGTTTTGTCTTTCTTACAGGCATAACCAAGTTTACGCAAATATCGCTTTTCTCGGTTCTAAACAACATAAGCAATATCAGTTTTGAGGCTCCATACGCAGCTGTTTGTGGTATAACAAAGTCGGAGATAAAAGAATATTTCCGACCAGAGATAGCAAGTATGGCAGAGCAAAAAGGTTGGACGGAGGATGATACTGTGCAGCACTTGAAGGACTACTATGACGGCTATCATTTTAGTCATAATAATATGGTAGATGTGTTCAATCCGTTCAGTCTGATAAATGCTTTGGCTGATGGCGAGCTGCGCAACTATTGGGCAGCATCGGGTGCTACATCGTTACTGCCGAAATTTGTTGACGACATGGAAATAAGGTTGAATGATTTCGACCACAGTGCACTGCCAAGTACAATAATAGAGACTTCGGATGTAACGGGTGGTGGTGCAGAGTTGTTCCTTTATCAGTCGGGTTATCTTACAATAAAAGGATATGACGAGGGCGTTTATTTCCTTGGTATTCCTAATCAAGAAGTTCGTCAGTCGCTCAATAGTATTGTGCTTCCGGCATTGGCGATGCGCCGTAATGGTGACATCCAGTCTGCACAAGCCATGCTTACGGTGCATCTTCGCAATGGCAATCTGCCAGAGGCTAAGAAATTGCTGAAGGCTTTAATAGCAGACGTTCCATACAGTAACAAGAAACTTGCGAGTATGGATATGGAGGAGCGCTATCGCTTGATTATGAGCACTATCTTCAATGCTATAGGCTTCCGTGTGGAAGTGGAGCGTATGCTCTCAACGGGCAGGATAGACATCGTTGTGGAAACACCGCGTATCATTTATGTCATGGAGTTGAAGCTATCAAACAATGGTGGCATTTCTGCTGCCGAACAACAGATATGTGAAAATCGCTATATAGAGCCTTTCAAGGCAGACGGCCGTAAGGTTATAGCCCTTGCTGTTGAACTTGATGCTATGGGCAAGGGACTTGTAGATTGGAAAGTTTGCCAAAGCAATTGAGAGGGTTTTTGTTCTATTGGCGTGAATAAATAAAAACAAAGAAAAAAATGAATAAAACAGTAATTCTAACGCTTACAGCAGCAGCCCTGTTGTCGACAACCGACGCTGTGGCACAGTTGAAATATCCAGCAACGGCGAAGGACAATACCGTTGACGTTTACTTCGGAGAGAAGGTGGCAGACCCGTACCGTTGGTTGGAGAACGACACGAGCGCTGCAACGGCAGAGTGGGTGAGAGAGGAGAACCTCGTGAGCCGGAAGTATCTCGACAACATACCCATGCGCAAGGCGATTCTGAAGCGCTTGAAGGAGACCGTGAACTACGAGAAGCGCGGCATGGCATTCGAGCACGGCGGCAAGTGGTACGCCTACCGCAACGACGGACTGCAGAACCAGTCGGTGCTCTACCAGATGGACCGCTACGATGCGCCCGTCAGCGAGTGGCGCGTGTGGCTCGACCCTAACACGCTGAGCACCGACGGCACGGTGGCACTGAAGAGCACCACGTTCTCGCACGACGGCAAGTACATGGCGTATGTCATCTCGCGCAACGGATCGGACTGGGAGGAGATATACGTGAAGGACGTGGCGACGGGCAAGACGCTCGACGACCACATCGTGTGGGCGAAGTTCACGAAAGCTACATGGGTGGGCGACGGCTTCTACTACAGTGCGTACGATGCGCCCGAGAAAGGCAAGGAGACATCAGCCAAGAACTCAGTGCAGAAGATATACTACCACCGCATAGGCACGCCGCAGAGCGACGACCGCCTGTTCTATCAGAACCCGTCGCAGCCACTGCGCTTCTACGAGGTGAGCGTGAACAAGGAGGAGACCGTGATGTACCTCACCGAGGCAGGCATGGACAACGGCAACAACCTCTACGTGCGCGACATGACGCAGGCAGACGCGCAGTTCATACAGATGTGCTCCGACCCGAGCTATATCTATGCGCCTGTGGAGACCGTCGGCAACCGCATGTACATACTCACCAACGCTGGTGCACCGAAGTATCGCCTCATGGTGGCAGACGTGAGCAACCCGGGCTACGCCGACTGGAAAGAGCTGGTGGGCGAGGGCGAGAGCGTGCTCGAGGACGTGACATTCACCGCCGACAACCGCATGATACTGCAGTATGCCAAGGACAACTGCAACCAGCTTTACGTGTACGACACCGACGGCAAGCGACTCAGCGAGATTGCGCTGCCCACGTTCGGCACCACATCCGTGAGCGGCGCACGCGGACAGAAGGAACTGTTCTACTCGTTCACGTCGTACACCACACCAGGCGCCATCTACAGTTACGACGTGGCTACGGCGAAGAGCACGCTGCTGTCTACGCCGAAGCTCTCGTTCCGCACACAGGACTACGTTACGGAGATGCTCTTCTACACCTCGAAGGACGGCACACGCGCTCCGCTCTTCATCACGCATAAGAAGGGTCTGAAGCTGAACGGCAAGAACCCGCTGCTGCTCTACGGCTACGGTGGCTTCAACGTGACGTACAAGCCCTACTTCCTTTCGAACATGATTCCGTTCATGGAGCGCGGCGGCGTATACGTTCACGCCGTGTTGCGCGGCGGTGGCGAGTATGGCGAGCAATGGCACGTGGCAGGTACGAAGCTGCAGAAGCAGAACGTGTTCGACGACTTCATCTCGGCAGCCGAATACCTTATTAATAAAGGCTACACCTCAAAGAACTATCTCGCCATACAGGGCGGAAGCAACGGCGGACTCCTCGTCGGAGCCTGTATGACGCAGCGCCCCGACCTCTTCCGCGTCTGTCTGCCCGCAGTAGGCGTTATGGATATGCTGCGCTATCATAAGTTCACCATCGGCTGGAACTGGGCGCCCGACTACGGCACATCTGATGATTCGAAGGAGATGTTCGACTATCTGAAGGCTTACTCGCCGCTTCACACGCTGAAGCCCGGCGTGCATTATCCGGCTACGCTCGTCACCACAGCCGACCACGACGACCGCGTGGTGCCAGCCCATTCGTTCAAGTTCGCGGCACGCCTGCAGGAGTGTCAGGGCGGCACGGCTCCCGTGCTCATCAGCATCGGCGTAAACGCCGGACACGGCGGAGGCAAACCGCTGGCAAAGCGACTTGAAGAGACAGCCGACGCCATCAGCTTCACGCTGTGGAACATGGGCGTGAAGAAATAATCATGGAATAAGGCAAGAGAGAACAGCCTCACGGGGCATAAAGCAAAAACAAAGAGAAGAAGCAGGATATGGTACCACAGGAATATCAGAAGTTCTACTTGAAAGACGTGACGTTCGTCAATCTGATGATGCGTCGCATATACAATGTGCTCATCGTGGCAAACCCGTACGACGCGTTCATGCTCGAGGACGACGGACGCGTTGAGGAGAAAATATACAACGAGTATGTGGAGCTCGGTCTGCGCTATCCGCCTACGTTCACACAGGTGAGCACTACGGAGGAGGCGCGCGAGGTGCTGCGCACCATGCACATCGACCTCGTAATCTGCATGCCGGGCAACGCCGACAACGATGCGTTCAGCGTGGCGCGCGACATAAAGGCGGAGTTTCCGCACATGCACTGCATAGTGCTCACGCCTTTCTCGCACGGCATCACGAAACGTATGGAGAACGAAGACCTCTCCATCTTCGACTATGTGTTCTGCTGGCTCGGCAACACCAATCTTATCCTCTCCATCATAAAGCTGATAGAGGACAAGATGAACCTCGAGCACGACATCAACGAGGGCGGCGTGCAGATGATTCTGCTCGTTGAGGACAGCATACGCTTCTACAGCTCGATACTGCCCAACCTCTACAACTACATACTGGCGCAGAGCAAGCGCTTCGCTACCGAGGCGCTCAACCGCCACTCGGCAACGCTGCGTATGCGCGGCAGACCGAAGGTGGTGCTGGCGCGCAACTACGAGGAAGCTATGGCGCTGTATGAGCGCTACTCGGACAATATGCTCGGCGTGATAAGCGATGTGCGCTTCCCCATACACGGCGAGAAGGACAGCGAGGCGGGTTTGAAACTGATGCGCGAGATACGGCAGAACGATCCCTATCTGCCGCTCATACTCGAGAGCTCGGAGTCGGAGAACCGTGCCAAGGCTGAGGCTGAAGGTTTCCGCTTCGTCGACAAGAACTCGAAGAAGATGTCGCTCGACCTGCGCAAGATGCTCGAGGAACACCTCGGTTTCGGCGACTTTATCTTCCGCGACCCGAAGACGAAAGCCGAGATAATGCGCATCCACTCGCTGAAGGAACTGCAGGACAACATCTTCAAGATTCCCGACGACTCGATGCTCTACCACATCTCGCGCAACCACATGAGCCGCTGGCTCTCGGCGCGAGCCATCTTCCCCGTGTCGATGTTTCTGAAGACTGTCACGTGGGAGCGACTGAAGGACATCACAGCCCACCGCGAGATTATCTTCGACGCCATAGTGCAGTATCGCCACATGAAGAATATCGGCGTGGTGGCGGTGTTCGACCGTATGAAGTTCGACGCCTACTCCCACTTCGCGCGCATCGGCGATGGCTCGCTCGGCGGAAAGGGTAGAGGCTTGGCGTTCCTCGACAACATCATAAAGATGCACCCCGAGTTCAACTCGCTGGAGGGAGCGAAGGTGCAGATACCGCGCACCGTGGTGCTCTGCACCGATGTGTTCGACCAGTTCATGGAGCAGAACAACCTCTACCAGATTGCGCTAAGCGACGCCTCGGACGACGACATACTGCGCCACTTCCTGCGTGCGCAGTTGCCCGACTCGCTCATAGCCGACTTCTTTACATTCTTCGAAGCCGTGAAGAGTCCGATAGCCATACGCTCGTCGTCGCTGCTCGAAGACGCCCACTACCAGCCCTTCGCCGGCATCTACTCTACGTACATGATTCCGTATCTCGACGACAAGTACGCCATGCTCGAGATGCTGGCGTGCGCCATCAAGGGCGTGTACGCTTCGGTCTATTATCGCGACTCGAAGGCGTACATGACAGCCACGAGCAACGTAATCGACCAGGAGAAGATGGCGGTGATACTGCAGGAAGTGGTGGGCAAGCAGTACGACGGACGCTACTACCCGAACATATCGGGCGTGCTGCGCTCGCTAAACTACTACCCCATAGGCGACGAGCGTGCAGAGGACGGCATCGCCTCGCTCGCGCTGGGCTTGGGCAAGTATATTGTGGACGGCGGACAGACGCTGCGTGTGTCGCCATACCATCCGCACCAGGTGCTGCAGACCTCCGAACTGGAGACGGCGCTGCGCGAGACACAGACGCGCTTCTACGCTCTCGACACGCGGCATGTGGGCAACGACTTCAAGGTGGACGACGGATTCAACATTCTGAACCTGAAGGTGAAGGAGGCAGAGCGCGACAACTCGCTCAACTTCATCGCCTCTACCTACGACCCCTACGACAACGTGATACGCGACGGACTGTACGAGGGCGGCAGAAAGGTGATATCGTTCGCCGGAGTGCTGCAGCAGAACGTGTTCCCGCTGCCCGAACTGCTGCAGATGTCGATGCGCTACGGTGCAGAGGCTATGCGCCGACCCGTGGAGATTGAGTTTGCATGCAATCTCAACGCCGACCGCACCGGTTCGCTCTACCTGCTGCAGATTCGCCCCATTGTCGATCAGAAACAGATGCTCGACGAAGACCTTACGGCAATACCCGACGCCGACTGCCTGTTGCGCTCGCACAACTCGCTCGGGCATGGCGTGACGGAAGATGTGACCGACGTGGTGTACGTGAAGGCCGACGACCGATTCTCGGCAGCCGACAACCCTACGATAGCTCGCGAAATAGAAAAGCTGAACAAGGAATATCTCGACCGCGGCAAAAACTACGTGCTTGTAGGTCCGGGCCGCTGGGGCTCGAGCGACTCTTGGTTGGGCATACCTGTGAAGTGGCCGCATATTTCGGCAGCGCGCGTCATCGTTGAGGTGGCGCTGAAGAACTATCGCGTAGACCCGAGTCAGGGCACACACTTCTTCCAGAATCTCACGTCGTTCGGCGTGGGCTACTTCACCATCGACGAGAACCGCAACGATGGTTGTTTCCACAAGTCGACGCTCGACGCGATGCCGGCTGTGGAGGAGACAGACCACGTGCGTGTGGTGCGCTTCGAGAAAGGACTAAGAATAATGATGGACGGAAAGAAAGGCGAGGGAGTGGTCGTCGCTATATGATAAAGCGGTGATTATGCGTGTTTTCAATTGAAAACTGACAGATGGGCTGGTAGATATCCTGGTAGCTTAATTGAAAAATCGGAAATCTGCCAGCCTTTGTCTTGCTGAAAGCCAATAGGTTATGTTGCTGCTGGTAGATATGGTAGATTTTTTTCGCAAACTAAATTTTGTTTGTGATTGTTCTTACATAGAATACGCAGATGCCCATAGGGGGGCAGCAGTCAACCAAGCTATTGGTGCAGTTGTAGGGGGTGCACTTGTCCCCGCTCGGCTTTGCCGCTTGCCAGAGCAAGAAGTGCACCAATCAAGCTATTGGTGTACACCTTGGTTGGTGCACATCTTGGTTGGTTGGTGTACTTCTTGGTTGGTGCACTTGAGACAAGTGCACCCCCTGGGGATGCTCTCCAGGGAGTGCTTGTGTCGGCTTACTTAACTGCGATGCACTCCACCTCTACCAGAGCGTTCTTCGGCAGAGTCTTCACTGCAACTGCAGAGCGAGCCGGGAACGGCTGAGAGAAGAACTCGGCGTAAACCTCGTTCATGGCAGCGAAGTCGGCCATGTCGCTGAGGAACACCGTTGTCTTAACCACGTGCTGCAGGTCGGTGCCAGCTTCCTCGAGGATGTGCTTTGCGTTGGTGAGCGACTGGCGTGTCTGTTCCTTTACGCCGCCCTCTGCGAATGCACCTGTTGCAGGGTCGATAGGCAACTGGCCCGATGCGAATACCATGCCGTTAGCCTCTACTGCCTGTGAATACGGGCCGATAGCTGCCGGCGCTTTCTCTGTGTTAATCTGTTTGTTCATAGTCTTTTGGGTTTAAAATGTTATTGTTTGTCTATTTGCTTTTTGAAGGGTTGGGGGCAGTTGTCTCTTCAGGGGGTGCACTTGTCTCAAGTGCACCAACAAAGAAGGATGTGCAGTGTAGCTTGGTTGGTACAGTGTAGCTTGGTTGGTGCAGTGTAGCTTGGTTGGTGCACTTGAGACAAGTGCACCCCCTGCAAGTGCACCCCCTACTTCTTCCTGCTGCAAAAGTACAGTAAAAAACGGAGAAAACGAAACTTTTGTGCTTGTTAAATAATTCTAAATATTCGCCGATGCTTGCTGTATGTCTCTTTTATATAATAAAAAATGTGTAATTTTGCAGACCGATTATTCGGGGATACACTTAGAGTCCCCTGCATGAGGGTGTTAATAGCGCTTGCCGAAAAGGCCAGGCGGCGTGGTTAGTGAATCGCTCGTGCAAGAAAAATAAATGTTTTTTAGTAGTAATATTTTTAATTAAAAAAATGAACACTTTAAGTTACAAGACTATTTCCGTAAACAAGGAAACAGCTAAGAAGGAGTGGGTGGTTATCGATGCCACAGACCAGGTTGTAGGTCGTCTCTGCTCTAAGGTAGCAAAGCTCATCCGCGGAAAGTACAAGCCAACTTTCACTCCGCACGTAGACTGCGGTGACAACGTTATCATCATCAACGCTGCTAAGGCAGTTTTCACAGGTAAGAAGGAAACTGACAAGGTCTACACACGTTATACTGGCTATCCTGGTGGACAGCGCTTCAACACTCCGGCAGAGCTCCGCAAGCGTCCGGACGGTATGGACAAGATTATCCGTCACGCTGTGAAGGGTATGCTCCCGAAGGGTCCGCTCGGTCGTCGTCTTCTCGACAACCTCTATATCTATGACGGTACAGAGCACAAGCACGAGGCACAGCAGCCGAAGGCTATCGATATTAACCAGTATAAATAAAGCATAAGACATGGAAATGATTAATGCAATTGGTCGCCGTAAGAGTGCCGTAGCTCGTGTATATCTCACAGAGGGCACAGGTAAGATCACTATCAATAAGGAAGAACTCACAAAGTATTTCCCGTCAGCAATTCTGCAGTACGTTGTTAAGCAGCCGCTGCTCCTGCTCGGTGTGGAAGAGAAATATGACATCAAGGTAAACCTCGACGGTGGCGGCTTCACAGGTCAGAGCCAGGCTCTCCGCCTCGCTATTGCTCGCGCACTCGTTAAGGTTAACGCTGAGGACAAGAAGACTCTCAAGGTACAGGGCTTCCTCACACGCGACGCTCGTGAGGTTGAGCGTAAGAAGCCGGGTCAGCCGAAGGCACGCCGTCGCTTCCAGTTCAGCAAGCGTTAATATCAAAATTGTCTTGGTGCCTTTCTATGCTGCTGCCTGAAGCAGTGGCTTAGAATGCTCCGGACAACGTTTAGCATCCAAACTCGCGAGACCGATATGTACTCGTTACTCGTGGGCTGGTTCAATTCAACTCAAAGGAAAGTAAACAATTTAACAAACAAAGAAAATGTCAAGAACTAATTTTGACCAGTTGTTAGAGGCAGGCTGTCACTTTGGCCACCTCCGTCGTAAGTGGAATCCCGCAATGGCTCCTTACATCTTCATGGAGCGCAACGGCATTCATATCATCGATCTGCACAAGACCGTAGCTAAGGTTGACGAGGCTGCTGAGGCTCTCAAGCAGATTGCAAAGTCAGGCAAGAAGATCCTGTTCGTCGCTACTAAAAAACAAGCTAAGGACGTAGTTGCTGAGAAGGCAGCGAGCGTAAACATGCCTTACGTTATCGAGCGTTGGCCGGGCGGTATGCTCACCAACTTCCCGACAATCCGCAAGGCTGTTAAGAAAATGGCGAACATCGACAAGCTCATGAACGACGGTACATTCTCTAAGCTCTCTAAGCGTGAGCTTCTGCAGGTGACACGTCAGCGCGCTAAGCTGGAGAAGAACCTCGGTTCTATCGCTGACTTGACACGCCTTCCGAGCGCTTTGTTCGTTGTCGACGTGATGAAGGAGAACATCGCAGTGCGCGAGGCTAACCGCCTCGGTATCCCTGTGTTCGCTATGGTCGACACCAACTCTGACCCGCGCAACATCGACTACATCATCCCGGCTAACGACGACGCTAAGGATTCTATCGACGTAGTTCTCTCTGCTTGCTGCGGTGCTATCGCAGAAGGTCTTGAGGAGCGCAAGGTAGAGAAGGCTGACGAGAAGGCAGCTGCTGAGCAGAAGGAGGGCAAGGCTCCCCGCAAGGCTCGCAAGGAAGAGGCTGAGGCTGCTGAGTAAGCAACTATAATACATATAAATCGGAAATTCTTTAATTCGTAAATCAAGATTTTGGAATGGAGAATTTCCGATTTTTAGGTTAAAACGCAATCAACATTTAATTAATCAATAACTAATAATTTAAGAAAAATGGCTGTTTCAATTGAAGACATCAAGAAACTTCGCGCTATGACAGGTGCTGGTCTTGCAGACGTAAAGAAGGCCCTGACAGAGGCAGAAGGTGATTTCGATAAGGCAAAAGAGTTGCTCCGTGAGCGCGGACTCGCTATCGCTGCAAAGCGTTCTGACCGCGAGACATCTAACGGTTGCGTACTCGTTAAGAAGGTAGGCGAATTCGCTGCTATCATCGCTCTCAAGTGCGAGACCGACTTCGTAGCTAACGGTGCTGACTTCATCAAGCTTACATCTGATATCCTCGACGCTGCTATCGCTGCTAAGGCTCAGACTCTCGACGAGGTTAAGGCTTTGGCTCTCGGCGAGTCTGACGTTCAGGCTGCTGTTACAGCACGCTCTGGTATCACTGGCGAGAAGATGGAGCTCGACGGTTATTGCGTACTCGAGGGTGAGAACGTAGAGGTTTACGACCACATGAACAAGCACACTCTCTGCACAATGGTGCAGCTCAACAAGGAGAACGCTGAGGTTGGTCACAAGATCGCTATGCAGGTAGCTGCTATGAAGCCGCTCGCACTCGACGAAAGTTCAATCTCTGAGGAGATGAAGAACGAGGAGTTCAAGGTTGCTGTTGAGAAGACTAAGGAAGAGCTCGTAGAGAAGGCAGTGAACGCTGCTCTCCACAAGGCTGGTCTCAACCCGAACCACTTCGACTCTGAGGACCACATCGAGTCTAACCAGGGCAAGGGCTGGATCACAGCTGAGGACGTAGCTAAGTTCCGCGAGATCAAGGAGACTGTAGGCGCTGAGGCTACAGCTAAGCTCAACCCGACAATGATCGAGAACATCGCTAAGGGTCGCGTTGCCAAGTTCCTCAAGGAGGTTTGCCTCGTTAACCAGGAGTTCCAGTTCGGCGACGAAGCTAAGCAGAACGTTGCTGGCTATCTCAAGTCTCAGGACAAGGATCTGAAGATCGTTGCTTACAAGCGCTTCACTCTTGCTGCTGAGTAATTAGAGAAATCAATTACGCATAATTAATATTGGAGCCGTAGAGGGTGAATAGCCTTCTGCGGCTTTTTTAATTTTCATAGCTTATGAAGATATTTGCTGTAGGTATGAACTACCTCGAACACAATAAAGAGCTGCATGGTGCGTTATATAAACCAGAGGAGCCCGTCATCTTTACAAAAGCCGACTCGGCGTTGCTGAAGGACCACAAGCCCTTCTTCATACCCGACCACCTCGGACGCATCGACTATGAGACTGAGCTTGTTGTGCGCATCTCGCGCCTCGGCAAGACCATCTCCGAGCGTTTCGCCCCGCGCTATTACGACGCCGTGACGGTGGGCATCGACTTCACCGCTCGCGAGTTGCAGAAGAAACTGCGCGCTGAGGGCAAGCCGTGGGAGCTGTGCAAAGGCTTTGACGGTTCGGCTGCGATAGGCGAGTGGGTTTCGTTGGAGAAGTTCCGCGACGTGCAAGCCATCCATTTCCACCTCGACATCAACGGCAAGACCGTGCAGGAGGGATGCACCAGCGACATGCTCTATCGTGTAGACGAGCTTATCGAATACATCTCGCAGTTCTTCACGCTGAAGACCGGCGACATTCTGTTCACAGGCACGCCGACAGGCGTCGGACCGGTGAACATCGACGACAAGCTGGAGGGCTACCTCGAAGACCGCAAAGTGCTTGAGTTCAGCTGCAAGTAGAACTGCAGGGGAAGTTCTCCCACAGAATACACAGATTTCACGGAAGGGACTGCTAAGATATTCTCCCTCAGATGTCACAGATGTATACAGATATATGAGGGTATGGCATCCCTGCCATGCCCACGCAGCCATCCAAACTTCTGTGAGTTCTGTGAATTCCGTGGGTGTACTTACCCAAACTTCTGTGTTCATCCGTGAAATCCGTGGGAGTATAAACGTTCTTGTAGGACACACGGCACTATCCGTTGGATAACGCGGTTCCTAACACTTGTGGAAACAAATAAAGAAAAGACATGAAATTACGCCAAACCATATTGATGCTGCTGACAGTCTGCGCGGCGATACCCGCAAGCGCCCAGCAGTTCTTCCACCTCACAGCCGACGAGCTGCGTGTCGACACCCTGTCTGCACCGCAGTTCACACACGTCATGCCTCTGCCCGAAGCGTGGCGCGACTCCGTGTATACCGTCAGCATCGTGTATCCGGAGTATGCAGACATGGCTGCGTCAGACGTGGCGAACTACAAGCGCCTCGTGGCTGAACAGCCCGACGCAGAGCCGAAGGTGGAGACACACGTCACGTTCGACCGCAAGCGGGCGTCGCTACTCGCAGCCGTCAACCCCGTTGTGTTCCGCGACGGACGCTACAAGCAGCTCGTTAGTTTCATGTTGCGCCGCGAGTCACGAGCCAAATTCGACGCACGCCGCGATGCTGCAGCGTACGGCGAGCGTGCAGACGCTAAGGTGAACGTGTGGGACACGCTGCCTGCAGCGAAGCGCTATGCCGAGCATAGCGTGCTGCGCGAAGGACGCTGGGCGAAGATACGCGTGGCTGAGTCGGGCATATACCAGCTCACATCCGCTCTCGTGCGTCAGGCAGGCTTCACGGATATAAACAAGGTGAAGCTGTACGGCTATGGCGGCAATCTCATCAACGAGACACTCGACCCCAAGGACCTCGTCGAGCACGACGACCTTAAGGAAGTTGCCACCTGCGACGTAGATGGCAAGCGACTCTTCTACGCCCGCGGACCCGTGTCGTGGGAGACCGAGACCGCCGACCGCCGCACACGCAACTACTACTCCAACTACGGATACTATTTCCTCACGGAGGATACATCTTCAGAGCCGGCGAAGGTAGACTACGACACGTTCGTCGCCTCGTTCTACCCGTCGCCCGACTTCTATCACGACATACACGAGCAGGACGCCTTCTCATGGTACAAGGGCGGACGCAACTTCTTCGATGCGCAGCAGGTATCGCAAGGCTCGTACACGACGGTAGACATCCCCGAGAACCCGAACGCTACGAAGGGCAACCTATACGTTGTGGTTACGTCGAGCAACTACTGCAAGGTGCAGGTGGAGTATAACGACTCCATCGTGGGCACGCTGCAGACTTCCAACTCCGACAGCCAGTTCATTTACGGATGCGAGAGCCGCGGAACCTACCGCGTGCCTGCCGTTAAAGGCACGGCGAAGGTGAAGCTCTCGGTGCTCAGCGGCTCCAACCCGATGCGCCTCGACATGGTGTCGATGGCATGGGACAAGCCGCGCCCGCTGCCCGACCTTAAAGCCGCAAGTTTCCCCACCCCCACATACGTTTACAACATAATGAACCAGGACCACCATGCCGACCCGCAAGCCGACCTGGTGATAATAATACCCACTTCGCAGAAACTGCTGAAGCAGGCGCAGCGTCTGAAGGCGTTCCACGAGCAGCACGACTCGCTGAAGGTGAATCTCGTGCCAGCCGACGAACTCTTCAACGAGTTCTCGAGCGGCACCCCCGACGCTTCGGCTTATCGCCGCTACATGAAGATGCTCTACGACCGCGCCACCGGCGAGGACGACCGCCCGAAATACCTCCTGCTCTTCGGCGATTGTCTCTGGGACAACCGCATGATTACGTCGTACAACACGGGCAAGAACCCCGATGATTATCTCCTGGCGTTCGAGAGTGAGAACTCTTACGACCGCCGCGTCTGCTACATCGACGACAGCTTCCACGCCATGCTCGACGACGGCGAGGGTCTCCGACCGATGTACGTAGACAAGCTCGACATCGGCGTGGGACGCTTCCCCGTAGTGAGCGATGCCGAAGCGAAGATAATGGTAGACAAAACCATCAGCTATGCCGAGAACGGCAACGGCGGTGCATGGCAGAACACTATAATGTTCATGGGCGACGACGGCGACTATAATATGCACATGACCGACGCCAACCTCGTTGCCGACCAGGTTTCGGCGGCTCATCCGCAGTACGTGGTGAAGAAGGTGATGTGGGATGCCTATCAGATGCAGTCGGGCGCCACGGGCAATACCTATCCCGAGGTGACGAACGTGATAAAGAAACAGCAGCAGCAGGGCGCACTCATCATGGATTACGCCGGACACGGCTCCGAGATACTCATCTCGCACGAGAAAGTGCTCGGCATAAGCGACTTTGCCGCGTTCTCCAACAAGAACATGCCGCTGTGGGTGACGGCTTCGTGCGACATCATGCCGTTCGACAACGGCGAGGAGACCATCGGCGAGACCGCATTGCTCAACGACAAGGGCGGAACGATGGCGTTCTACGGCACGTCACGCACCGTTTATGCGTCGCACAACACCACGCTCAACTCGGCGTTTATGAAGCATGTGCTCACCTACGAGGCCGACGGCAAACCGATAGCGCTTGGCGAGGCTGTGCGCCGCGCCAAGAACGACATGAACGGACAGACCGTGGCCGAGAACTCGCTGCAGTATTCGCTGCTCGGCGACCCGGCGTTGCGTCTGCATCTGCCCACGGCGCAGATAGTTATCGACTCTATCAACGGCGTCGACATCACCAAGGCGGGGGCTACGGTGGCTATGAAAGCCGGTTCGCTCGCCACTGTGAAGGGACATATAGCCGACAATGCCGACTTCAACGGCACCGTTTCGCTCACTGTGCGCGACAATCTCGAAACCATCACCTGCCGTCTCAACCAACCCAAGGAGGCTGAGAATCCATTCGAATATACCGACCGCACGAAGACTATCTTCTCTGGTGACGACCGCATCAGCGGTGGACGCTTCTCCGTCTCGTTCGCCGTGCCGAAGGATATCAACTACTCCGACCAGTCGGGACTCATCAACGCCTTCGCCATCAACGACGACCACACGCTTACGGCGCACGGATATACCGACAAGTTCATCGTCGGCGGCAGCGACATTGCGCAGAACGACTCCGTAGGTCCGTCAATCTACTGCTACCTCAACTCGCCCTCGTTCAGCAACGGCGACCGCGTGAACTCAACGCCTTACTTCGTGGCTGAGGTGAAGGACAAGGACGGCATCAACGCCTCGGGAGCAGGCATCGGACACGACATGCAGCTCGTCATCGACGGCAAGATGGAGATGACGTACTCGCTCAACGAGAACTTCCAGTACGACTTCGGTTCGTACACCTCCGGCTCCACATATTATAATATACCGCAGCTGGAGGAAGGACCGCACAAACTGCAGTTCCGTGCGTGGGACATTCTGAACAACTACTCTACAGCCGAACTCACGTTCAACGTCGTTACGGGTCAGAAGCCGTCGTTCTCTATCGGCTGCACCAACAACCCGGCGCGCGAGTCGACGACGTTCATCATCAGTCACGACCGCTCCGGTGCGGAGCTTGGCGTGATAATCGACGTGTTCGACGTGAGCGGACGCCTGCTTTGGCGCCACGAGGAGAGCGGCGTGAGCGACACTGGCACCTACACCGTGCCTTGGGATCTGACCATCGACGGCGGCTCGCGTCTGCAGACCGGCGTTTATCTCTACCGCGTCCACCTCACTTCTGAAGGCGCAACGCGCATATCAAAGGCTAAGAAACTTATAGTTGTAGGCAATAATTAAGCCGCTCTGGCGTTTATAATAACGGGTGCGTTGGTTGTTACGCGCGTCTGCGCCGTCCGATACGCACATCTGCGCCGACCGGCACACGCCGACTGTGCACACCCGAAATATAATAATAGAAAAGAAGATGAAACTAAAACAGAAGTTGGCGGCACTACTCTTCGCCGCACTCATTACGCTGCCTGCAGCCGCTCAGGAGAAGCAGGATATGTTCCGACCGGAAACCTCGTCGGTGACATCGCAGTCGATAGCGCCTGACGCACGCGCTGGCGGTATGGGCGATATCGGTGCGGCTACCGACCCGGACGTTGTGTCGCAGTATTGGAACCCTGCCAAGTATCCGTTCACCATCTCGCGCGCCGGCGTGTCGCTCAACTACACCCCGTGGTTGCGCCGCCTCGTGAGCGATATGGACCTCGCTTATCTCTCGGGCTACTACCGCATCGGCGACTACTCTGCCGTGTCGGCGTCATTGCGCTACTTCTCGCTCGGCGAGGTATACACCAATGCCGGCGAGACTAACGACAACTCGATGACCATCAACCCGTACGAGATGTCGGCAGACGTGGCTTACTCAATCATGCTCAGCGAGACGTTCTCTATCGCTGCCGCCGTGCGCTGGATCTACTCCGACCTTACGTACGACTACACGTCCGACACATCACCAGGCTCGGCGTTCGCCGTAGACCTCGCTGCCTACTATCAGAACTATGTTAACATCGGACAGCGCGAGTGTCAGCTCGGCTTGGGTCTTAACATGTCTAACATCGGTTCGAAGATCAACTTCGGTGGCACCGACGAGTCGGAGTTCATCCCCGCCAACCTGCGTCTCGGTGCGTCGCTGATGATACCGCTCGACGAGTACAACCGCATCACCATCGCCGCCGACGCCAACAAGCCGCTCGTGCCCACCATGCCCGTGAAGAATGATGGCGAGACAAACGAGGAGTTCGAGCAGCGCAAGCGCAAGGACTACTACGACATCTCTTCAATCAGCGGTGTATTCAAGAGTTTCGGCGACGCGCCCGGCGGATTCAAGGAGGAGATGCAGGAGGTGCGCTGGAGCGTAGGTGCCGAGTACGTGTACAACGACAAGTTCACGGTGCGCGCCGGCTACCATCACGAGTCGGAGAACAAGGGTAACCGCAAGTACTTCACCGTCGGTGCTGGCTTCCGCATGAGCGTCTTCTCGCTCGATGCCGGCTACGTCATCGCCACCGCAAAGTCTAACCCGCTCGATCAGACGCTGCGCTTCTCGCTGTCGTTCGATATGGACGGAATAAAGGATCTCTTCAAGCGTAGATAATATGAAAATCAGAACCGGATTAGGATATGATGTCCACAAACTGGTGGATGGTCGCGAGCTGTGGCTCGGTGGCATCCGTCTCGACTACGAACTCGGCTTGCTCGGACACAGCGACGCCGACGTGCTCATCCACGCCATCTGCGACGCCCTGCTCGGTGCCGCCAACATGCGCGACATAGGCTACCACTTCCCCGACACAGCTGCCGAGACGCTCAACGTAGACAGCAAGATTCTGCTGCGCAAGACCGTCGACCTCATCGCCACCAAGGGCTACCGCATCGGCAACGTAGACGCCACGGTGTGTGCAGAGCGCCCGAAGCTCAACCCCCACATACCCGAGATGCAGCGCTGCCTCGCCGACGTGATGCAGACCGACATCGACAACGTGTCTATCAAGGCGACGACCACGGAGAAGCTCGGCTTCACCGGTCGCATGGAAGGCATCTCTGCCTACGCCACCGTGCTCATCGAGAAAGACTAACTTCAGGTGGTGCAGCTGTCTCAGCTGCACCAACCAAGCAAGCTGTTTTCTTCCCACAGATTTCACAGAATTCACAGAACCTTCTTGCTGTGATATTCTCCCACAGATTTCACAGATCTGCACAGAACATTCTTACTGTGATTTTCTCCCACAGATTTCACTGATATTCACAGAACCTTCTTACTGTGATTTTCTCCCACAGATTTCACTGATATTCACAGAACCTTCTTACTGTGATTTCCTCCCACAGAATCCACTCACAGAACCTTCTTGCTGTGATATTCTCCCACAGATTTCACAGATCTGCACAGATTGTTAGGGTGCGTATACCTCCCACAGAATCCACGGAATTCAGATGCTGTTAGGGTGCGCACCCATCCGTAGCGGAGGTGAAAGCCTCCGCAGCAAGCAACGCACACATATCATATAAACGAACACGAAGTAAGAGGTATATCAATATTGCTCGGTTGGTGCACTTGAGACAAGTGCACCCCCTGAAGTTAGCATCTGTGCTGAGTGGAATCTGTGGGAGAATATTCTCAGCAGTAGGTTCTGTGATATCCGTGTATTCTGTGGGAGGTTCTTCCCAAGCAGCAGCATCTGTGAAAATCTGTGACATCTGTGGGAGTTTCTCAATGGGTTTTCAGCGGTTTTTCACCGAAAAACACCCTAAAAAGAAGAAAAAACAAACTTTTTCCGAAAAAAGTTGCAGAAACATTTGGTGGTTTCACAAAAAAGCCATACCTTTGCACTCGCTTTAAGGAACTAAGCAATACTACTTAAAGCAGCCGATAAATATATCGGGCGTTTAGCTCAGCTGGTTTAGAGCATCTGCCTTACAAGCAGAGGGTCGGCGGTTCGAATCCGTCAACGCCCACAGGGGTGTTTCCTCGTGGTCCTTCGGGACTGCGGGGATTTTTTTTGCTCCAAACCGTAGAGTGTCTAAGGGGGTGCAGTTGTCTCAACTGCACCAATATTTCTAAGAACACATACTGGCTCACCCGATAAACCAGGGGGAAGACGCTTTGATTCTATAGAAAATTTATACCTTTGTGCCATGAATAATCAAGGACTATTAGCATTGGCACAGTTGATTCTGCCATCAGAGATACTTTCAAATTTTGAAGTAGTACGTGTAGAAGAGGAGTCATCCCTTATCCGCATCTATCTTGATGAATCGGTAAGGGCTGATTATAAAGAGAACCCTGAGATTGAATCAAAAGGGTTCTGTGAAGCTGTAACCATACGTGACTTTCCAATCCGCGACAAAGGTGTTGACTTGATTGTCAGAAGACGCAAATGGTACGACAAGCAGAATAATCGATACTTCTCCGACTCTTATGACCTGAAGGCTGAAGGAACCCGCTACTCCAAGGAGTTTGCGGCTTTTTTAAAAGGAGTGTATGGAGACGATTCCTACGACCTGCCGTTCGCTTGACCGCTATTATCACATTAACGGGGATACGTTTGAAAAGCAATACAAGGATGTGCTCAGTGGCTATCGTGAATGGTCAGAACTTTCACATGCAGAAGACTGGCTTGTCTTTCCTGAAAATATAGGTGAAAGCGTATGCATTGACGAAACGGCTCCAAGCAATGGTGAACTGTACACAATAGTAAGCAACAGATCTTCACGTGGAGGTAAAGGCACTATCATTGCAATTGTAAAAGGTGTGGGAGCAGATGCTGTCATAGAAGCACTTATGCGCATTGACGAAGACAAGAGACTGATGGTTAAGGAAATAACAATGGATATGTCGAATTCCATGCGACTTATAGCCAGACGCTGTTTCCCGAATGCAATGCGCACCATAGACCGTTTCCATATACAGAAACTTGCCTGTGATGCCTTGCAGGAAATGCGTATCGCCCACAGATGGGATGCCATTCAAGCAGACACGGATGCCAGAGAAGAAGCAAAATGCCAGGGTATAGCATACACTCCAATTGTGCTTGCAAATGGTGACACCCACAAGCAGTTGCTGGCTCGCAGCAGATATCTGCTTTTCAAATCTGCCGATAAATGGACTGAAAGTCAGAGACAAAGAGCAGAGGTGCTCTTTGAAACGTATCCAGACATTAAAGAGGCTTATTCTCTCACACATTCGCTAAGAATGATATTTACCAAGAATACTGTCAAAGATGCAGCAAGACTCTCGCTTGCACGTTGGTACAACAAAGTGGACGATTCCGGTTTTAAGAGTTTCAATGTTATTGCCGCCACACTTTACGAGCACTATGATGAAGTCTTGAACTTCTTTGTCAACAGGGCAACTAATGCATTTGCAGAGTCTTTTAATGCTAAAATTAAGGCGTTTAGAGCTGCTTTAAGAGGAGTAACGGATATAAAATTCTTTCTTTTCAGACTTACAAAACTATATGCTTAATCCCCCTGGTTTATCGGATGAGCC
>ERZ1026888.18-NODE-18-length-94706-cov-15.863499_pt1 | contig 94706 bp, 77 predicted proteins | sample MGYA00380174_ERZ1026888 | MGnify/ENA primary metagenome ERZ1026888 (study PRJEB33269, sample SAMEA4719810) | human gut metagenome | biome: human-associated habitat; feature: organic feature; material: feces | place: Cameroon | collected 2013-10 ...
GAAAATGAACCATATTAGTACTGATATATATAAATAATTTAGATCACTTACTTATCAATATTACAACAAACCACATTTTCCCTCTATAAAAAATTGTTATTCAAGTTTATTTTCTTAATTTTGTGCTACATAAGCAATACACATAATAAAATATGATACAAGAATATCAAATACGCGTGCAACCGGTTGTGGCTTCGAGCGAGCAGAACATACGACAGTTCGTAGCTGAAGACAAGGGTATTGACGCAAGAACAATAAATGCTGTGAGAGTGCTGAAGCGAAGCATCGACGCACGACAACGCACCATATTCATCAATCTCACTGTGAGAGTATACATCAATGAGATACCACAGGACGATGAATATGTGCTGACAGAATATGGCGATGTAAGCGGAAAACCCACTGTTGTTGTAGTGGGTGAAGGTCCTGGCGGACTCTTCGCTTCGCTAAGGCTCATAGAATTAGGACTGCGCCCCATTGTCCTGGAGCGTGGCAAGAATGTTCGCGACCGCAAGGTAGACCTTGCCAACATCAAGAAGAATCAGGCAGTTGATCCCGAAAGCAACTACTGTTTCGGCGAAGGTGGAGCAGGAGCCTATTCAGACGGCAAACTCTACACACGTTCCAAAAAGCGCGGAAGCATTGAGAAAATACTCAATGTGTTCTGCCAGCATGGAGCCTCAAAATCTATTCTTGCCGATGCCCATCCACATATCGGTACAGATAAGCTACCAAAGGTTATTGAGAACATGCGCGAGACAATAATAAGATGTGGTGGCGAGGTGCACTTCCAAACCAAGATGACACGCCTTATTATCAACAACGACACTATTGTTGGCGTAGAAGCCATCAACCTTGTCAATGGCAGAGAGGAAACCTATCACGGACCCGTGATTCTCGCCACCGGTCATTCGGCACGCGATGTCTACCGCTATCTTGCCGAAGCAAAGATAGAGATTGAAGCAAAGGGCATTGCTGTAGGTGTGCGCTTGGAGCATCCGTCACAACTGATTGACCAAATACAATATCACTCCAAGCAAGGTCGTGGCAAATACTTGCCCGCAGCCGAATACAGTTTCGTCACACAGGTAGACGGTCGTGGAGTATATTCTTTCTGTATGTGTCCTGGAGGCTTTGTTATACCAGCCGCCACCGACAAGGAACAGCTTGTGGTGAATGGCATGAGTCCGAGCAATCGTGGCACACAATGGTCAAACTCAGGTATGGTAGTCGAGACACGTCCCGAGGATGTTGAAGGCAATGAGAACGACCCATTGCGCATGATGCACTTCCAGGAACAGCTCGAACGCTCTTGTTGGCAACAGGGCAATATGAAACAGACAGCCCCCGCACAACGTATGGATGACTTTGTAAGAGGCAAACTGTCTTACGACTTGCCTAAGAGCAGCTATGCCCCAGGCCTCATTTCCTCGCCATTACATTTCTGGCTACCCAAGCAAGTGAGTCATCGTTTGCAGGAAGGATTTAAGAAATTCGGCAAGATGAGTCGCGGTTTCCTCACTAATGAGGCTGTCATGATAGCTACCGAAACCCGCACATCATCACCAGTACGCATCCTACGCGACCGCGAGACATTGCAACACGTACACATTCATGGACTCTTCCCATGTGGAGAAGGTGCAGGATATGCTGGCGGTATTGTCTCGGCAGGAGTGGATGGAGAAAGATGTGCTGAAATGTGTGCTGAATATCTGTCTGAAATCAGATAAACTTTATAAATGAAAAAAATATGAGGTCGAGCCGTATATCACTCAACCTCATATTTTTTTATTATAAATTAATTGATTTTGTACACCTTATTATATATTATATCACCGGTGCCAAGAGATGCGCAAACCACCCCACAAACCTCTTCCAAGGAGAGCGGAACTCTTTCCACTTCTTTGGAGTGAGCTTGAAGCTACGCGTCTTGTCACGGTCGAACATACGCGACAGCTCTGCCGTTGTAGCAGGGTCGATGATAACAGCATTCTCCTCATAGTCGAAGCGAAGACTGCGCGAATTGAGGTTGGCACTACCTACTGTGCAAAAGCGTCCGTCCACCATTATTATTTTAGTATGGTGAAATCCCGGCTCATAAATATAAATGTCGGCACCACGCTTCATCAGTTTGTGCACATTATAGAACACACAATCGGGCGTTAGCGGAATGTCACTGTGTGCCGACACCATTATCTCCATCTTAACACCACGCTTCAGAGCCTTTTTAATAGTTTTCTTGAGTTTATTCGTAAGCGTAAGATAAGGGTTTACAAGTTTTATGCTGTCCTTAGCATCATTGATGGCATTGCAGTAGAACGAGCGTATAATCTTGTTCGTCGTGCGTGGCTCACGGTTTATGATGCCCACCATCTTCTTTCCCGCAGTGTGGCATGTGTCAGGTTTCAACCCCTCGAAATAGTTTCCTCCATTAGCGTTGCGATAATATTTTGCACCATGCACATTTTGCTTGGCCGTCTTATTCCATATTCTAAGAAAAATATCCTGAAGCGTATTCACCTCATCACCTTCTATACGGCAGTGCATATCGCGCCATTCGCCCACCTGCGGAGTACCATTAATATAATAGTCAGCCACATTCATGCCACCCGTATATGCTATTTGTCCGTCAATGACAACAATCTTGCGGTGGTCACGATGAAACACATGATTAATCCATGGAAACCGCACAGGGTCGAACTCATATATCTCTATCCCCTTAGAGCGAATATCCTTAATATGACGCTTGCGCAATGGCCGGTTGTTCGAGTCATTGCCAAAGCCGTCAAACAAAGCACGCACCTCAACCCCCTGCTTAGCCTTCTCGGCAAGAATGTCGAACAACAACGAGGCTATAGAGTCGTTGCGAAAGTTGAAGTATTCCAGATGCACACTGCTGCGTGCCTGGCGTATTGCCTTAAACATATCGTCGAATTTCTCCTGTCCGCTCATAAGCAGCGTCACGCTGTTGTTATGCGAGAAGCTTATGCCCTCCCGCTGGAGTTGGCTGACGATAAGCGAGTCACTTGTCTGAGCAGATGCTTCTGCCAAAAACGACAGACAAGCGACTATAGTTATTATTATTGTCCTGAATATCATTTATCTAATGTTTATTGCAGTTTTTTCACCTTGCAATACACTGCTTGTTCTATTTTTCCAACTTATTCTATACCATACATCTGTAGTGGTCGACAATGCCAAGCAAATGTTTCTCCTCATCTACGACGAGCACAGAGTGTATCTTGTATTTATTCATTATCTTCTGTATCTCGCTGATTTTGGTTGTTGGAGCCACCATCTTTGGAGTGGTTGTCATGATGTCGCTAACTGGCCGGTCGAAGAAACGCTCACGCCATTTCTCCATAGCTCTGCGAAGGTCGCCATCAGTTATCAATCCTATCACCTTATCGTCCTCTATAGCAACACCCATACCCATCTTGCCTTTCGATACAAGCAGAATGGCATCACCCAGAGGCATTTCCTTAGAAATGACAGGCATGTCGTCGCTCTTCATAACATCGGCAGCAGTAGTGAGCAATCGCTTGCCCAAAGAACCGCCAGGATGGAACTGTGCAAAGTCGCGTGGCTTAAAATCGCGCACTTCCATAAGAGCCACAGCCAAGGCGTCGCCCATGGCAAGTGTAGCTGTTGTGCTGCTTGTAGGCGCAAGGTTAAGCGGACAAGCCTCCTTCTCCACACGAATATTTATATGAGCCGTGGAGTATTTGGCAAGCAAAGAGTCAGGATTGCCACTCATTCCGATGATAGGAATCTGCATGTGCAGCACCATAGGAATGAAACGCAGCAGTTCGTCGGTCTGTCCTGAGTTGCTTATGGCAAGCACCACATCGTCCTTGGTCATAACGCCAAGGTCGCCATGAAATACGTCAAGCGGATTTATGAAAAACGAAGGAGTGCCTGTAGACGACAGTGTTGCTGCTATCTTTGCACCTATATGTCCGCTCTTGCCAACTCCAGTTACAATCACCTTACCATGACAGTTGTATATCAAGTCAACCGACTTATCAAAATTATCATCGAGCTGTGGTATAAGGTCCATCAAGGCTTTCGCCTCGTCCTTAATACACTGAATGGCATATTCCTTAACGTGCTTTAGTCGTTCAGTTGCTAACTTGTTCATACGAGTTTGTTTATTAGTTGTTCGAGTTTGTCGAGATACAGCATGTTTGGTCCGTCGCTCAAAGCATGTTCGGGGTCGGGATGCACCTCAAAGAAATAACCGTTGGCACCGAAAGCCTTTGCAGCAAGGGCCATATTTGGCACAAAGCGACGGTCGCCTGATGTCTTGCCTCCACCAGCACCGGGACGCTGCACACTGTGAGTGCAATCCATGATGACACGTGGTGTAATCTCAAGCATATCAGGAATATTGCGGAAGTCAACCACAAGATTGTTGTAGCCAAACATATTGCCACGCTCTGTGAGCCACACCTCCTTAGCTCCTGCATCGAGAGCCTTCTCCACGGGATACTTCATGTCGATACCACTGAGAAATTGGGCTTTTTTGATGTTCACAATCTTTCCTGTGCGTGCAGCGGCAGCAAGCAAGTCGGTCTGTCGGCATAGGAAAGCAGGAATCTGAATAACGTCGCACACCTCGCCCACAGGACCAGCTTGGAAGCTCTCGTGTATGTCGGTGAGCACACGCAATCCATATTTCGACTTAACATCTGCAAGCATCTGCAAACCGCGATCCAATCCAGGACCGCGGAACGACTTGATAGATGTACGGTTGGCCTTGTCGAACGAAGCCTTGAAAATTATATCAGTGCCAAGCTTATTGTTGATGCGCACAAGCTCCTCGGCAACGGTGTTGAGCAGTTCCTGCGACTCAATGACGCAAGGGCCTGCAATGAATATTGGCTGCATAAGATGTTTATAGTTTACATTATTATATATAGTTATTACAAAGGTACTACATTTTTCTGTACCCAACTATTAATAATGGCAAAAAATTAACGTCTATTATACGGATAGAAACCAACGTCAATAGCACTAATAAAAAATTAACGCCAATTACACGGATATTAAACGTATGGTGACGCTAAATATAACCCGTGTAATTGACGTTAAATCAATTATCCGTATGATTGACGTTAATTTATTCTGCTGCAACGAACTCGTCGAGGAATCGTGTGTCGTTCTCCGAGAACATACGGAGGTCGGCAACACGATACTTCAAGTTGGTGATGCGCTCGATACCAAGACCAAAGGCATAGCCTGTGTAAACCTTGCTGTCGATGCCGCAAGCCTCAAGCACATTGGGGTCTACCATGCCACAGCCAAGGATTTCCACCCAACCAGTGTGCTTGCAGAAGCCACAACCCTTGCCGCCACAGATATGGCAAGAGATGTCCATCTCGGCACTTGGCTCTGTGAACGGGAAGTAGCTTGGACGCAGACGAATCTTTGTGTCAGGACCAAACAACTCGCGAGCAAAGGTCAGGAGCACCTGCTTGAGGTCAGTGAACGACACATTCTTGTCTACATACAAGCCCTCAAGCTGATGGAAGAAGCAGTGGGCACGTGCCGAGATAGCCTCGTTGCGATATACTCTACCCGGGCAAATCACGCGGATAGGAGGCTGCTGATGCTCCATGATGCGGCTTTGGTCGTTTGAGGTGTGCGAGCGCAAGAGGATGTTCTTGGTCACATCGTTAGGATTTTGCTCCACAAAGAAAGTGTCCTGCATATCGCGTGCGGGATGGTCGGCAGCAAAGTTAAGCTTTGTGAACACATGGAGGTCATCGTCAATCTCCGGTCCCTCAGCAAGGGTGAAGCCCATACGCTGGAATATGTCGATGATTTGATTCTTCACGATGGTGAGCGGATGACGTGTGCCAAGCTGTATAGGATAAGCCGAGCGTGTAAGGTCGAAGTCGTCGGCCGACTCCTCTGCTTCCTCATTCTGCTCTTTCAGTTCGTTGATTTTCTGAAGAGCAAGCTGCTTAAGCTCGTTGATTTTCATTCCGACAGCCTTTTTCTGGTCAGGTGCCACATTGCGGAAGTCAGCCATAAGGGCAGTAATCTCACCCTTCTTGCTGAGATACTTCAGTCTGAGCTGCTCAATCTCCTCTGCATTGCTTGCCTGGAGATTGCTCACTTCGTTAAGAAGTTTGTCTATCTTTTCTAAAATCATATTTTTTAGTATGTTTATTATCTGATTAATTATCGACTGATTGTCACAGCCTATTAAAAAACAGTGCAAAGGTAACATTTTTTGAATTAAAAAAGAACTATATCGAAATAAAGTTGTACTTTTGCCGAAAATTTGAGGGATATAAATTAAAGTCCTACAATGTAGTATGAGAAAAGGAATAGTTTTTATCGTGTTCGCCATCATGGTTGGCATGATAAGTTTTTCTTCTGTAGGTTGCACAGACAAGAAACCTACATCTGTCGATTCCGACAGCGTAGACACGACAGCGGCTGTGGCTGTGGCCGACACAGAGGCCATGGACCAGATTATTGCCGAGACACCAATGCCTAAGGCTGCAGATGAGTTGTTTGATGACTTCTTCTTCAATTTTGCAGCCAACCGCAATGTACAAATGAGCCGTATAAAGTTTCCACTGCCGGTATACACGGGCAAAGACTCTGTCATGGTGCAGAAGAAACGATGGAAGATGGATCATTTCTTCATGCATCAGGATTTCTACACCCTGATATTCGACAACATGAAGCAGATGGACGTGGTGAAAGACACAACAATCGACCATGTGGTTGTGGAGCGCATCAACCTCCATAAGCATCATGTGCGCCAATATGTGTTCAACCGTGTGTTGGGACAGTGGATGATGACACGCATCGTCAACAAATCGCTTGCCAAAAGCAAGAATGCGTCTTTCCTGAAGTTCTACAGCAGATTTGTTGCTGACACTGCTTTCCAAGTGCGCAGCATAAACGATCCGCTTGACTTCACTGGCCCTAACCCCGACGACGATTTCTCCACAATGAGTGGAATACTCGAACCGGAGCAGTGGCCGTCGTTTGCTCCTGAATTGCCTAACCATACTATATACAATATATTGTATGGTCAGAAATATTCGGAGAGCAACCAGAAGATTTTCGTCATCCGCGGCATTGCCAACGGACTTGAGACGGAGCTTACATTCCGTCGCAAGGGAAGAGAATGGAAACTGATGAAGCTCATAATGTAGAATCAGCAACACCCTAAAAAAAACTTTGAATAAACCAACAGTGTATGAAAGATATTCTTGACTACAGCCTATTGGCTCACAACACATTCGGCATCGACGCTCGTTGCCACCGCTTTCTTGAGTTTGCCACCGTGGAAGAGGCACAGCAAGTGGCCGACATTCTGAAGCAAACAGATCTGCCTTTCATCATCATCGGTGAGGGCAGCAACCTCTTGCTCACCCGCGACTACGAAGGCATAGTTGTGCATTCTGCCATACACGGCAGCCGAGTGGTTGAAGACACAGAACAGGCAGCCGACAGCATCTATGTGGAATATGGCTCGGGCGTAGTATGGGACGATGTCGTAGCCGAGAGCGTCAACAATGGTTGGCATGGCGCAGAGAACCTTTCGCTCATTCCTGGCGAGGTTGGAGCAAGTGCCGTGCAGAACATCGGTGCCTACGGTGCCGAGGCAAAGGACTTGATAATTCGTGTGGAAGCAGTGGAGATAGCCACTGGCAACATTGTGACTCTCAGCAACGACGAATGTCAATACGCCTACCGCCAGAGCCGCTTCAAGCATGAATGGAAGAACAAGTATCTTGTCACACATGTGGTTTATCGTTTCTCACGCAACTATTCGCCCGACCTCGACTATGGCAACATACGCCATGCTCTTGAAGCCAAAGGCATCGGTGGCACGCCATCGCCACAACAGCTACGACAGACTATCATTGAAATACGCGAGGCTAAACTGCCCGACCCTAAAGTGACCGGCAATGCGGGCAGCTTCTTCATGAATCCTATAGTGGGTCGTGATGTCTACGAGCATCTTGCATCACAATACGAGAACATGCCCCACTATGTTGTCGATGCCGACCATATCAAGATTCCTGCAGGATGGATGATAGAGCAATGCGGATGGAAAGGCAAGTCGTTGGGACATGCCGGTGTGCACGACAAGCAGGCTCTTGTGCTTGTAAACCGTGGCGGAGCTACGGGCAACGAGGTAGTAGCACTCTACAAGCGTATTATCGAGGACGTAAAGGCTAAGTTCGGCATTGAGATACATCCCGAAGTAAATGTCATCTGATAAGAATTGGTATTTTCATATTAAGAAGGTCAATATTATATAAATGGATATGGATTCTTCACTTTTCACTCATAACTCTTCACTCAAAGTTACACTTTTAGGCACTGGCACATCAGGCGGAGTACCATCGCTTGGTTGTCAGTGCGAGGTATGCCGTAGCCAAGACCCACGCGATCATCGCTTGCGCTGTGTTGCGCTTGTAGAGTCAGCCACAACACGCATACTCATCGACTGCGGTCCCGACATACGCCAGCAGTTGATGCCATTACCGTTTAAGCCTTTCGACGCCATACTCATGACGCACATCCACTACGACCATGTGGGTGGCATTGACGATTTGCGTCCCTTCTCCGTATTTGGTCCGATACGTCTCTATGGCGACGAAAAGACTTGCAAACACGTTCGCAACATTATGCCCTATTGCTTTGGCGAGCATCTTTATCCCGGAGTGCCAAGGCTTGAACTGCATAAGATTGAGCCACACGTGCCATTGCACGTGGGCGACATCAACATCATGCCCATACAAGTGATGCACGGCAAGATGCCTATACTCGGTTTTCGCATAGGTTCATTTGCCTACATCACCGACATGAAGACAATTGGCGACGAGGAACTGCCTTATCTTGAGGGTGTGGAGACATTGGTTGTAAACGCCCTGCGCTTTGAGAAGGAGCACCACTCACACCAACTTGTGGCAGATGCCGCACTGTTTGCACACCGCATAGGAGCCAAGCACACCTACATCACCCATGTATGCCACCACATCGGACTCTACGACGAAGCCCAGCGACGTATGCCCGAAGGCTTAAATTTGGCTTACGACGGAGAGGTGCTGCAATGCCCGTAACACGAGGAAAGCCCCATCAAAACAAACACAAATGTCATTTTTTCTTCTTTTTTCATTGACATAACATATATTTTTCGTAATTTTGTCAACACTTTATTAAACTTTATGTCAAGACACGGTGCTGAACAGCCCCTCTGTCGCAACAGCCACAATAAGTAGATTAAGGAGTCGTGTCCATGCCTCCCTCGTAAAGAGGATTGGACAGAAGCCTGTCTCGCTGTATCGGCAAGCCTCAGCATCGAAACACAACAGCCTCCTTTGTATGGAGGCATTAACCAAAGAACAAGAAGAAATGAAAGTATTGAAATTTGGCGGAACCTCAGTAGGTTCCGTAGAGAGTATTCTCAGCCTTAAGGCTATTGTAGAGAAAGAGGCTGAGAAGCAGCCTATCATTGTAGTAGTGAGTGCGCTTGGCGGCATCACCGACAAACTCCTTGCCACATCGCAGCTTGCACTGAAAGGCGACGAGACATGGAAGGACGAGTTTCAGGCCATGGTCGACCGCCATCACAAGATGATTGACACCATCATCACCGACACTCGCAAGCGCGAGAACCTTTTTAAGATAGTAGACTCTTTGTTTGAGCAGTTGCGCTCAATCTACTTCGGTGTGTTCCTTATCCACGACCTTTCGAAGAAGACACAGGATGCCATCGTAAGTTATGGCGAACGACTCAGCTCCAACATCGTGGCAACACTTGTGCAGGGAGCAAAGTGGTTTGACTCTCGCGAGTTTATCAAGACCACACAGAAGGCCCACAAGAACACTCTCGACTCCGAACTAACCAATCGTCTGGTGCGCCGAACATTCAGCGACCTGCCACGTATTTCGCTTGTTCCTGGTTTTATAAGTATGGACCGCGACACCGATGAGATAACAAATCTTGGACGTGGCGGCTCCGACTATACCGCAGCCATCATTGCCGCCGCACTCGATGCCGACATACTTGAGATATGGACCGATGTCGACGGATTCATGACTGCCGACCCACGTGTCATCAAGACAGCCTACACCATCAACGAACTTAGCTATATCGAGGCTATGGAGCTTTGCAACTTCGGTGCAAAGGTTATCTATCCGCCTACGATATACCCTGTTTGTGTGAAAAACATACCTATCAGAGTGAAGAACACCTTCAACCCTGAGGCTGAGGGAACCATCATCAAAGCAAAGATCAACAACGACTCCAAACCTATCAAGGGCATATCAAGCATCAGCGGAACCACACTCATCACTGTTACGGGTCTGTCGATGGTGGGTGTTATCGGTGTCAACCGACGCATCTTCACTGCTCTTGCCGACAATGGCATAAGCGTGTTCATGGTGTCGCAGGCTTCATCCGAGAACTCTACGTCTATCGGTGTGCGCGACCAGGATGCAACAGCCGCAGTGGAAGTGCTCAATGGCGAGTTTGCCAAAGAGATTGAGACAGGAGCCATGTTCCCGATGCACGCAGAAAGCGGATTGGCAACAATAGCAGTAGTGGGCGAGAACATGAAGCACACTCCTGGTATTGCCGGCAAACTGTTTGGAACTCTCGGACGTAGCGGCATCAGCGTCATTGCATGTGCACAAGGTGCGTCGGAGACCAACATCTCATTTGTTGTTGACAGCAAATACCTGCGCAAGGCTCTTAACGTAATCCACGACTCGTTCTTCCTCTCCGAATACAAGGTGCTCAACCTCTTTGTGTGTGGTGTGGGAACTGTTGGCGGACAACTTCTTGAGCAGATTCACGACCAATATGAAGAACTGAAGCGCACCAAACGATTCAAACTCAACGTCGTTGGCATTGCCACATCCAAGAAGGCTATATTCAACCGCGACGGCATCGACCTTACCACCTATCGCGAAGAGCTTGCCAATGCTCCCGAAAGCAACGACCATACTCTGCGCGACGAGATTATAAAGATGAACATATTCAACAGTGTGTTTGTCGACTGCACTGCAAGCAAGGACGTGGCTCAGCTCTACCAGTCGTTCCTCGAGCATAACATATCGGTGATTGCAGCCAACAAGATTGCAGCATCATCGTCATACGACAACTATATCCGACTAAAGGAGACAGCCTTGGCACGTGGCGTGAAATTCCGATACGAAACCAACGTGGGAGCCGGACTGCCTATCATCGGCACTATCAACGATTTGCGCAACTCGGGCGACGTGATTCTTAAGATTGAAGCCGTGCTCAGTGGTACTCTCAACTTTATATTCAATGAGATTTCTGCCGATGTGCCTCTGTCAGAGGCTGTGCGCAGAGCCAAGGAACAAGGCTATAGCGAGCCCGACCCACGCATCGACCTTTCGGGAAAGGACGTGATACGCAAACTCGTTATTCTTGCCCGCGAGGCAGGATACAAGGTGGAGAAGACCGATGTGGAGAAACATCTCTTCATACCAGAATACTTGTTTGAAGGCAGTATCGACGACTTTTGGAAGCATTTGCCCGAGCTTGACGCCGACTTCGAGGCACGCCGCAAGAAACTTGAAGCCGAAGGCAAACGCTGGCGCTTTGTGGCTACATTCGACCATGGCAAGACAAGCGTGGCACTGAAAGAGGTAGACATGCGCCATCCTTTCTACAATCTCGAGGGCAGCAACAACGTGGTGTCGCTCACTACCGAACGCTATCGCGAGTATCCTATGCTTATTCAGGGCTACGGAGCAGGCGCAAGCGTTACGGCTGCAGGAGTGTTTGCAAATATCATGTCAATAGCTAATATCTAAAAAGTTTCGCCCATGAAACACATCATAATTCTCGGCGACGGCATGGCTGACCATGCCGTCGACCGCCTTGGAGGCAAGACCCTCCTTGAGTATGCCAACACACCTAACATGGATTATCTTGCCCGAATAGGACGTACAGGACGACTACTCACCGTGCCCGACGGCTTTTTGCCAGGCAGCGAGGTTGCCAACGCCACTATTCTTGGCTATGACATGAACAGAGTTTACGAGGGTCGCGGACCATTGGAGGCTGCATCTATCGGCTACGACATGCAGCCCGACGACCTTGCCCTACGCTGCAACATCATCTGTCTTGCCGACCAGAAAATCAAGAATCATCACGGAGGACATCTCACTACAGACGAGAGCCAGGAGCTCATCGACCTTCTGAACGAGAAACTTGGCAGCGACCGGGTGAAGTTCATAAAGGGTATACAATACCGACACTTGCTTATTATAAAAGGTGGCAACAAGCACATCACATGCGCCCCACCCCACGATCATCCTAATGAAGAATGGCGTGGACTGCTCGTTAAGCCTGAAAAAGGCGACGAGCATGAGGCTTTGCAGACAGCCACATTGCTAAACGAACTCATCATCAAGTCGCAAGAAGTGCTCTACAACGCCCCTCTAAACGTTCGCCGACGCAGCGAAGGCAAGGACCAAGCCAACAGTATATGGCCTTGGGGAGGCGGCTATCGTCCGCAGATGAAGACGTTGTCGGAGATGTATCCACAGATAAAGCATGGCGATGTAATATCTGCCGTCGACCTCATACGCGGTATAGGACACTATGCCGGACTAAGAAACATCATTGTGCCTGGCGCAACAGGTCTTGCCAACACCGACTATGAGGGCAAGACCCAAGCGGCTCTCGACGCCTTGCGCAAGGACGACTTCGTGTTCCTGCACGTAGAAGCAAGCGACGAGGCAGGACATGACGGCGACCTTGAATTAAAGTTGCGCACTATCGAGAATCTTGACAAGCGCATGGTGGGTCCTATCTTCGAGGAGGTGTCCAAATGGGATGAACCGGTATGCATAGCTGTAATGCCCGACCATCCAACGCCTGTTGAGATACGCACCCATGTGAAGGAACCCGTGCCGTTCCTCGTTTGGTATCCTGGCATTGAGCCAGACTCTGTAGAAACATATAATGAGGTGAGTTGCGTGAGTGGCAGCTATGGCATGCTGCACCTCACTGAATTTATGGACATGTTCATGGGTATAGACGTTCCAGCAGTTTAACACTTAACATTTAACACTTAACATTTAAATTCTATGAATTATTACAGCACCAACCATACAGCCCCCATTGCCTCCCTGCACGAGGCAGTAGTAAAAGGACTCGCTCCCGACCGTGGACTCTACATGCCTGAGCGCATAAAGAAACTGCCAAAGGAGTTTTTCGACAATATCGACAAACTCTCGTTCCAGGAGATAGCCTATCAAGTGGCAGACGCATTCTTCGGTGAAGACATAAAAGCCGAGGACCTCAAGCGCATTGTCTACAACACATTGGCTTTCGACTGCCCTATAAAGGAAGTAGAGGAGAACATCTATTCGCTCGAACTCTTCCATGGACCAACACTTGCATTCAAGGATGTAGGCGCACGCTTCATGGCACGTATGCTTCAATACTTCATACGCGAGGAGGGCACAAAGAACGTAAACGTGCTTGTAGCCACAAGCGGCGACACTGGTTCGGCTGTTGCCAACGGTTTTCTTGGCGTTGACGGCATACATGTGTATGTACTCTATCCAAAGGGAAAGGTGAGCAAGATTCAGGAGAGCCAGTTCACAACTCTTGGACAGAACATCACAGCCATTGAGGTAGACGGGGTGTTCGACGACTGCCAGGCTTTGGTGAAGCAGGCCTTCATGGACAACGAGCTTAACCAGCACATGAAACTTACATCTGCCAACTCTATCAACGTGGCACGCTTCCTTCCACAGGCATTCTATTACTTCTATGCCTACGCCCAACTGAAGCGCATGGGCAAGGAGAACGGATACGTTATCTGTGTGCCGAGTGGCAACTTTGGCAACATCACAGCTGCCATATTCGGCAGAGAAATGGGCTTGCCTGTGAAGCGTTTCATTGCTGCCAACAATGCCAATGACATTGTATACAAGTATTTGCAGACGGGTGAATACAATCCGCGTCCAAGCATTCAGACTATAGCAAATGCCATGGACGTGGGCGACCCAAGCAACTTTGCACGCATCAACGACCTTTTCAAGGGCGACTGGAAGAAGATATCAAGTCTGATGAGTGGAGCTACCTACAGCGACGAGCAGATACGCCAGGCCATGCGCCACTGCTATGATGAGAACCATTATATCCTCGACCCTCACGGAGCATGTGGCTATCAGGCATTGAAGGACTTGCTGCTTGACGGCGAGGTGGGAGTGTTCGGCGAGACTGCCCATCCTGCTAAGTTCAAGGACACAGTAGAATCGGCCATCAATGCCGAAGTTGCCATACCCGAACGTCTTGCTGCCTTCATGAAGGGCGAGAAGAAGAGCATCGCCATGTCAAAGGACTTCAGCGACTTCAAGACATTGCTGATGAACAGCTAAATTATTAATGAAGTTTACAGAAAACTCATAAGCAACAAAAAAGTATGTTGTCATACTTCATTGTTCAGCCAAGGCTGGACGGTGAAGTATAACAATATACTTTTTTATTTAATATGACTTACTCCATTGTTCAGCCTTGGCTGAACGAAGAAGCATAACAATATACTTTTTTATTTAGTTTGTTAAGAGCATTCCATGTTTTTAAGGTGAAAGTAGTTCGTTTTATTACTAATAAACTGCAAAAAGATTGAGCAAATTCTTTTTATTGATATTAAATATATACTTTTGCAAAAGAAATTCATAGTAATATGGCAAGAAAATTATATCCATTGGGAATACAGACTTTCGAACGAATTCGCAAGGAAGACAAGGTTTATATTGACAAGACGGAATACATCTACCACATGACTCATACCAGTGGTACATATTTCTTCTTGGCACGCCCTCGTCGTTTTGGCAAATCTCTATTAGTCTCTACCCTCCAATGCTATTTTGAGGGTAAGAAAGACTTGTTCAAAGGACTTGCCATTGAGAAGTTAGAGCAAGATTGGACGGAATACCCTGTGCTGCATTTCGATATGAGCGGTGGAAAGCACATGGAGAAGGAACAGTTGGAAAAGTATCTTGACGATATGCTAAATGAGCAAGAAGAACTTTTAGGATTAAGTAATAATAAAAAAGCACCTAATCTTCGCTTAAAAGACTTGATATTGCAGCTTTACAAGCAAACCGGTCGCCAAGTTGTCGTGCTCATTGATGAGTATGATGCCCCCCTGTTGGATGTAGCACACGACAAAGACAAATTGATAGCGCTCCGTGATGTGATGCGCAATTTCTATAGTCCGCTAAAAAAATACGAGCCATACCTTCGCTTCGTCTTCCTTACAGGCATCACCAAATTCTCGCAACTCAGCATCTTCAGCGAACTGAACAACATCACCTTGCTTTCTATGAACAAGGAATATGCTGGTATCTGCGGTATTACTAAAGACGAACTACTCACCCAGATGTCTGAAGACATAGATATGTTGGCAGAAGCACAAGGGATTTCACGTGAAGAAACCATCATTAAACTAAAAGAGCATTATGACGGCTATCACTTCTCAAACGTATCACCAGATGTATTCAATCCTTACAGTCTGCTCAATTGCTTTGCTGAACAAGAGTTTGGCTCGTATTGGTTTATTTCGGGTACCCCAACATACCTTATAAATATGATGCACTATTATAATGTCTTGCCAACGGACATCACCAGAGTGGAAGCTGATGCGAGCGAGTTTGATGCACCTACCGAAAACATGACTACCATCATGCCTCTGCTCTATCAAAGCGGTTACATCACCATCAAAGATTACAACAAGGCATACAATTATTACACACTTGACATCCCAAACAAGGAGGTAAGAGTAGGACTAACCAAGTCATTGATTCCATCGTATGTCACCCAGAACACGCTTGCCACAACCAACACGGCTCGTCGCATAGCCCAAGTACTTGATAAACAAGACATGGATGGTGCCTTGCAGCTCCTCCAAACTTTCCTCGGTACAATACCCTACTGCAATGTGACCAACTACGAAGGGCATTATCAGCAGATGTTGTTCATTGTCTTCTCATTGCTAACAGACTATCTTGTGGATGTGGAGGTACATACCCCAAAAGGCAGGGTTGACATCGTTCTCTTGACAAAAACCGACCTCTACTTGATAGAATTGAAACTGAACAAGGATGCACAGACGGCAATGCAGCAAATCAACCTCAAAGATTACCGCCAGCGTTTCGCCTTGAGCGGCAAACCGATTACCAAGGTAGGCATTAACTTCGATGGTACAACAAGGAATATTACCGACTGGGTGATAGAATAAGTAAGTTTTCATATTTATTTTAAATATGAACGACAATCTGTAGGAGGGTATGGCATCCCTGCCATACCCTCCTACTAAGTCATAATGACATCACTTTCTCTTTTCGTTGCTTTTACTTAAATTGGCATCCATCACTCGCCACACATACGCTATATATCCAAACACAAACGGCACAAGCAACGATACATAGAACATAGTGCGAAGGGTGAACTCGCTGCTGCAACTGTTGGCTATTGTCAACGAACTCTGCAAGTCGGCATTAGAAGGATAATAGGCGGTATTGCCCAATCCTGCCACAAGAAGCAACGACAGTACAACAAGCACCACGCCTATGCCCGCTGGCCATATACCTTTTATATATGTAGAGCTTAGGACAGTGCGCACTACGCCATAGAGCAACAGCACTACGCCTATAACAGTAAGCACGGCAAGCGGCCAGAGATTGAGGTAGTTGTGCAGATACTTCATCGGTTGCATAAACACCACTCCCGTTGTCGGGTCTACTGCATAACCGTCCTTAACCAATGTGCGCACAAAGAAAGCCAAGAAGAACACAAGGAAAGGTACTGTGCATCCGATAAGCCTAACCGAACCGCGCGAACGGATGTCCTCATCGTCCACATTATTCATAATGTAAAGAATGCCGAGCATACGGGCAAGAAACATCACAGCAAAGCCTAACGCAAGATTCCATGGGTCGAGCAGAGCGTCGAGTCCTGCCGAAGCATTAGCCCAACGGCTTATCACGGGAGCACCAATATTTGTGAGCGACGCTTTCTCCACTATAAAGTTGGAACCGTCGAAGAATGTGGCCACGGCACCACCCAAGAGCAATGGACCCACAATACCATTCAACACCAGGAACCAGCGATATGTGCGAGTGCCAAGCAGGTTGCCCTTGCGATGCTGAAACTCATAGCTCACCGCCTGCAGCACAAAAGAGAAGAGGATAATCATCCACAGCCAGTAGGCTCCACCGAAACTTGTGCTGTAGAACAATGGGAACGAGGCGAAGAAAGCTCCACCAAATGTGACAAGTGTGGTGAATGTTATCTCCCACTTGCGTCCTGTCGACTCTATCACCTTGCGTTGTCCTTCCTCGGTTTTGCCTAAACTGTACACAAGAGAGTTGGCTCCCTGAACAAACATCAGGAACACAAGCAACGCTCCAAGAAGCGACACCACAAACCACCAGTATTGTTGAAGAAATGAATAAGACATAGTTGTTCTTTTTTTATTTAGTGTTTACATTTAGTATTTGGCTGACTCTGATTCGATTTGTGGCTTGTAATTCTTGATTACACGGCACATGATTCTAATCTCGGCTATGAGCAGAACGGTGAAGAGCACGAGGAAGATGAAGAACGTGAGTGCTACACTGCCCGACTTCAGGTCGGACACAGCTGCCACAGTAGGAAGCATGTCCTGTATTGCCCACGGCTGACGTCCAAGTTCTGCCACTATCCATCCTGCCTCGCTCGCTATATAGGCAAGCGGAAGCATCAGCAAGGCTGCCATCCACAACCAACGTCCACGCTCTGTTATGTTCTGCCGCCATGCCACATGTCCTATCACGAGGAAGAAGAGCAACAGCAATGTGCCTATGCCCACCATGACGCGGAAGGCATAAAAGTTTACGGGGATATACGGCACAAGCTCAGCACGATCCTTTATGTAGCCATATCCGAAGTAAGGCATGTCGTTCTTCAACTGCTCTGCAAGCTCAGGCAGACGACTGTTGTCAGCATCCTCTGCCTTCAACTTGCGGTATTCGGCAAGTGTGGCAATAGCCCTGCGTCCACGCTCCATCTTCTCCTCGGCAGACAATACGCGAGTGCCGTCGGGACGTGTATATCCATTGAGCAAGTTGTTTATGCCAGGCACATAACCGTCGAACGACTGTGTGGCAAGCAACGACAATCCCTTAGGAAAGGCTATGCGCAACGGAGCCTCACCACCCTTGGCATAGTCGGGCTGAGAGAAAGGATTGATGGCTGCTACCACCGTGAGTCCCTCACCATTACCGCCATCATAAAGACCTTCCATGGCTGCAAGTTTCATTGGTTGCAGTTCAGCCACCTTCACTGCCGATGAATGACCGGTATGTATAGCGAGCAACGATGCCACAACGCCCACAATGCTTGCCACCTTAATACTCTGACGCGCAAGCTCCTTCTCCCTGCCACGCAACAGATACCAGCAGCTTACGGCACACACAAACACCGCTCCTACTATCCACGATGATATGACCGTGTGGAGGAACTTGTCGATAGCCATTGGCGAGAGAGCCACTTCGGCAAAGTTGGTCATCTCGTTGCGCACTGTGTCGGGATTGAACTCGCAGCCTACAGGATATTGCATCCATGAGTTGGCAACAAGTATCCACCATGCGGATATAGTGGCACCTATACCCGTGAGCCATGTGGAAGCAAGATGGAACCCTCGCGACACCTTGTCCCAGCCAAAGAACATAACTGCCACAAAAGTGCTCTCCATGAAAAACGCCACAATGCCCTCAATGGCAAGAGGAGCACCAAATATATCGCCGACAAACCAAGAGTAGTTGCTCCAGTTGGTACCGAACTCAAACTCCAAGATAATACCCGTAGCAACGCCCATAGCGAAGTTGACGCCAAACAGACGCTGCCAGAAATGCGACGCCTCACGCCAGAAAGGTTTTCCGGTGCGATAGTAAATTGTCTCGATAATGCCCATAATTACTGCCAAGCCCAATGTGAGAGGCACAAACAGCCAATGATAAATTGCTGTAAGCGCAAATTGGGCACGCGACCAGTCAATGAGTGTGGGGTCGATTGTCAATAGATGATTCATAAGCTTTGGTTTTTATTTTTTTATTAATGTTATTGTATCGAAAATAGAGAGTCTCTACACACACATATATATATATTGGTCTACCGCCTTATCAGCTCACCAGCCACATAGGAAGCCTTATCGCCCTCACCCGCCTTCTTGCCGAGCACATCGGGAAAGAAGAACAGCTTGAGTATGGCGAATATCACTATGAGCTTGATAATGATAACAGTCCACAGCGTGCGACCTATGGTCATACTGCAGAATCCCTCCCGATAGAATCGGTACACCTTATATATAATATTACTGTCACACATAGATATTTATGGTTTTGTTTTAGGGTTGTAATAATTTCATATTCGTAAATCTTTTGCAAAGATATAAAATAATCTGATAGGTTGTTCACATTTTATGCGTTTTTTTTCATAATAATCTCTTTGCCAAATGGAATGAAAGTATTAACTTTGCATTACCAAAACGAGAATACGACTCAAAGCATACGGGTCGTGCCAGTTTGATCGGGATACTCATCAATAAAAAAATCGAAACCGAGAAAGTTTCTTTTGCCAATGGCGGGCCATATAAACCCCTTAATGGGACTAAGTTGTAAAGCCGGTGGATTACAAAGGCGGAGAGCTCTCAAATCTTGTATACTCGGAGTTTCATCACATCACTGGGCGACCTGTTTTTAAGATATACGAGGTGCGGCGATACTTAATGTTTCGCTGCACCTTTTCGTTTTTTGGCATTCTCGCATGACAACACACAAGTCTTGAAATAACAAATTATGGTTACAGGCAAAACAAATGTCGCAAACGTTTTGCCGATTGAGATAAAAATGCTAACTTCGCATGTTAGCATTACATTTTATTAATAACCAAAAATTGAAAATATGTTTTCCGGTATAGTAGAAGAAATGGCTACTGTCGTTGCCATAAAGAACGACAAGGAGAATGTGGACTTCACCCTCACATGCTCATTCACAAGCGAACTGAAAATCGACCAAAGCGTTGCCCATAATGGTGTGTGCCTTACTGTTGTGTCTATCGAAGACAACAACTACACTGTGACAGCTATGAAGGAGACTCTCGACCGCTCTAACCTCGGACTCCTTAAGGTGGGCGACAAAGTGAACGTAGAACGCTCAATGCTGATGAATGGCCGACTCGACGGACATATCGTGCAGGGACATGTTGACGGTACTGCCAAATGCGTGGATATGCGCGACGCCGACGGTTCAACCTACTACACATTCAAATATGCCTTCGACAAGGCTATGGCTGAGCGCGGATATTTCACTGTAGACAAGGGTTCGGTGACTGTTAACGGCGTGTCGCTCACGGTGTGCAACCCTACTGAGGACTCTTTCACAGTGGCTATCATACCTTACACACACGACAATACCAACTTCTGCAACATTCAGGTGGGCAGTACGGTGAATATAGAATTTGATATTCTCGGCAAGTATATCGCTCGTTTGCAGCAGCTGAAATAAACAAAATATCACAACCTCTCCCCATGCAGGGAGGGGCTTTTTTGTAAACAAATGTTTAGAAAACCAAAACGTTTGTTAATATATACATCTCTCAATAAACATTTCCCTACTATTTTACATCAAATAACCAGAGAAAGACAAAGAGAGAGAGTATATAAAAAAATTAGGATTCAGAAAACATTAACAAAACACTATTTGATTATGAGAAAGATTGGGATGACTTGCCTGGCAGGACTCTTCCTGCTGTCAATGTCTACGGAATGTATGGCACGACAATGGTCGCTAAAGGATTGCATCGACTATGCACTCGCCAACAACATCCAACTTCAGAAAGCCAAACTTCAGGAATATTCCGCTCTTGAAGATGTGAAGCAGAGCCAGTCGGCTTTGCTGCCATCACTAAGCCTGTCGACATCGCAGAACGTGAGCTACAACCCTTGGCCTGAGCAAGGCTCGGCAATGATTGCTGGCAATAAGGTGCAGGCGAGTGTTGACAAGGTGTATTACAACGGCTCCTACTCGCTCAGCGGCAACTGGACAGTATGGGACGGCAACAAAAAGCAGAACACCGTGAAGCTCAACAAGCTCACCGCCCAGCAGGCTCAACTTGACTCTGCCACAACTGCCAACAACATTTTGGAACAGATTGCACAGCTTTATGTTCAGATTCTTTATTCCAACGAAGCTATATCAGTGACTAAAGAGAGCCTGAAGACAAGCCAAACTAACGAGGAACGTGGCAAGACAATGGTTAGTGTTGGAAAGATGAGCAAGGCAGACCTCGCACAACTCACGGCTCAACGCGCTCAAGACGAATACAGCATCGTGGAGGCAGAGAGCAACTTGCGCAACTACAAGCGCCAGCTTAAGCAGTTGCTGCAGATTGCCGACAATGAGGAGTTCGACGTCACCATTCCTTCAACCACCGACGAGATGGCTCTCAAGGAAGTGCCTGCACTAAATGATGTGTATACAGCATCGCTCGAGCAGCGTCCGGAGATAAAGAACGCTAAGCTTGGTATAGAGAGCAGCGACCTGAGCGTCAAGATTGCCAAGGCTGGCAAAATGCCAAGCATAGGTCTCAATGCTGGTCTGTCGACCAACACATCATCCATGAGCAACAACGCTTGGGGCACTCAGCTCAAGAACAACCTAACGTTTGGTGGCGGTGTGACCATAAGCATACCACTATTTGACAACCGCCAGACAAAGACGGCTGTAAACAAGGCAATGATACAGAAACAGAGTTATCTGCTCGACTTGCAAGACAAGCAGACCACACTCTACTCTACCGTGGAGAACTATTGGCTACAGGCTGTGACAAACCAAAACAAGTTTAAGGCAGCTCAGGTGTCAACAGAAAGCGCACAGGCAAGCTATGAACTTCTGTCGGAACAGTTCAAGCAGGGCCTTAAGAACATTGTTGAGCTGATGACTGGCAAGAACAACCTGCTACAGGCACAGCAAAACGAATTGCAGAGCAAATATCTCGCAATACTCAACCTTAATATGTTGGAATTCTACAAGACAGGAGAAATTAAGTAAATAATATAATTAGAGATAAGTAAGAGAGATGAAAAATTTAAGTAAGCTATGGCTATTGGTGGCTGTTGTCGTCGTAATAGCCATTGCCGCTTGGGCATTGTCGGGCGGCAAGAAAGAACAACAGATTTCGTTTGACACGGCTGCTGTGGCTCCGGCAAACATTATGAACAGTATCACCGCCACGGGTACCATCGAGCCTGTAACCTCGGTTACAGTGGGTACTCAGGTGAGTGGTATTGTGAGCAAGCTTTATGTTGACTACAACTCTGTGGTGAAGAAGGGTCAGGTGATTGCCGAACTCGACAAGACCAACCTCATGAGTCAGCTCAACACAGCCAAGACACAGCTCGCAACAGCACAGAGCCAACTCAACTACCAGACAGCCAACTTCAACCGCTACAAGACTCTTTATCAGAAGGGACTTGTGGCTGCCGATGACTTCGACAACGCTAAATTGTCCTACACACAAGCAAAGGAGCAGGTAGCCTCAGCCAAGGAAGAGGTGCAGCGCGCACAAACCAACCTCGGCTATGCCACTATCACATCGCCTATTGACGGTGTTGTGCTCTCAAAGTCGGTAGAAGAAGGACAGACTGTTGCCGCAAGCTTCTCTACTCCTGAACTTTTCACCATAGCCCAGGACCTTACCAACATGCAGGTTGTTGCTGATGTCGATGAGGCTGACATAGGCGACGTTAAGGAAGGTGAGCGCGTATCGTTCACTGTTGACGCCTATCCAGACGACACTTTTGAGGGAACTGTTAAGCAGGTGCGCCAGGAGGCTACAACCAACAACAACGTTGTGACCTACGAGGTTGTAATATCAGCTCCCAACGCCGACCTTAAGCTCAAACCGGGTCTTACGGCCAATGTCACAATCTATACAGCCGAGCGCAAGGGTGTGCTCTCTGTACAGTCGAAGGCTCTGCGATTCACTCCACAGAAGGAGACCGTAGGCAAGATGAAGATTGTAGACCAGACGGGCAATGCCAAGAATAAGGTGTGGACTATTGAGGGCAACAATATCGTGGCTCATAAGGTGAATATCGGCATGACAGATGGCACTAACACCCAGATTCTTAACGGCATCTCTGCTGGTGTAAAGGTTATTACTGGCCTCAATATTACGGGTGGCGAGCAGGATGACGCCAAAGCTAACGCTGGAGGTGAGAGCAGTCCGTTCGCACCAGGTCCTCCGGGAAGGAACAAGAAGAAATAAATTGCAGATTGAAAATGAGGGTGTATCACTTGGCTTTATTGACACACCCTCTTCAACTAAACTCCAGTTTTCAATCAAACAAATTTCAATTATGGACGAAAAGAAAGTAGTAATAGAACTCGACAACGTTAAGCGCGATTTCCTTGTGGGCGATGAGACCGTGCATGCGCTGCGCGGAGTGTCGTTCAAGATATACGAGGGAGAATTTGTGACCATTATGGGTAAGTCAGGCTCGGGAAAGTCTACCCTGCTCAACCAACTTGGATGTCTCGACACACCAAGCACTGGCGAATACTACCTCGACGGAGTGTCGGTAAGAAAGATGTCGAAATCGCAACGTGCCGTACTGCGCAACCGCAAGATTGGATTCATCTTTCAGAACTACAACCTCTTGCCTAAGACCACAAGCGTAGAGAATGTAGAGCTGCCACTGATGTATAATGCAGCTGTAAGTGCCAAGGAACGCGAGGAACGAGCAATAAAGGCTTTGCAGGCTGTGGGACTGGGTGAGCGACTATATCATAAGTCAAACCAGATGTCGGGTGGACAGATGCAGCGCGTGGCTATTGCCCGTGCATTGGTCAATGATCCTGCTGTGATTCTCGCTGACGAGGCAACCGGTAACCTCGACACACGTACATCGTTTGAGATTCTCATCCTCTTCCAAAAGCTTCATGCAGCAGGACGCACCATCATCTTCGTAACCCACAATCCCGACATAGCCAACTATTCCTCACGCAACATAATGCTACGCGACGGACGTGTGATAAGCGATGAGTATAACCATAACATCCTATCGGCTGCCGACGGACTGGCGGCGCTGCCGGCTAACTCGGATGAGTAACAAGAATATTTAAATTACCAAAATGAATTATAGCAATCTTTTAAAGATAGCCCTACGCGCAATCGCCGCCAATAAGTTGCGCTCATTCCTCACCGCGCTTGGCATTATCATCGGTGTGGCTTCGGTCATCACGATGCTTGCCATAGGTCAGGGTTCGAAGAAGAGCATACAGGCTAACATTGCAGAGATGGGTTCCAACATGATTATGATAAGTCCTGGTGCCGACCGTGGTCCGGGTGGTGTAAGGCAGGACGCATCATCTATGGAGACACTTAAACTGACCGACTATCAGTCGATAAAGGATGAGTGCAACTTCATCAAGGGCATAAGCCCTACTGTGAACAGCAGCGGACAGTGGATTTACGGCAACAATAACACACCGTCGAGCATATATGGCGTAAACCAAGACTATCTCGACATACGACAACTATCAGTGGAAGAAGGCGAGATGTTTACCGATGCCGACATCAAGGCAAGTGCCAAGGTGTGCATACTCGGACAAACTGTTGTTGACAACCTCTTCCCCGACGGTTCAGACCCTGTAGGCAAGGTTGTGCGTTTCAACTCTATTCCGTTCCGTGTAATAGGTGTATTGAAGAAGAAAGGTTACAACTCCATGGGTATGGACCAGGACGACCTTGTGCTTGCTCCATACACAACGGTGATGAAACGTATCAAGGCACAAACTTATCTTGGCGGCATCACATGCTCAGCTATAACAGAAGACCTGACAAGCAAGGCTATCGACGAGATAACCGAAGTGTTGCGACGCAACCACAAACTTAAGGATGCCACCGACACTCAGGCAGCCGACGATGATGATTTCAACATCCGCTCGCAAGAGGAGCTTGCAAGCATGATGAACTCTACTACCGACATGATGACAATCCTCTTGGGTTGTGTGGCTGGCATATCGCTCATCGTGGGTGGTATAGGCATTATGAACATCATGTATGTGAGCGTCACAGAACGCACACGCGAGATAGGCTTGCGTATGTCGGTAGGCGCACGCGGCATTGATATCCTCAACCAATTCCTTATAGAGGCTATTCTGCTCAGTGTCACTGGCGGACTGATAGGTGTGGGACTTGGTGTAGGAGCATCATACGCAGTAAAGTTCATTGCCCACTGGCCTATCTACATACAGCCTTGGAGCATCATCATGAGCTTTGCTGTTTGTACATTCACTGGAGTGTTCTTCGGTTGGTATCCTGCCAAGAAGGCAGCACAACTCGACCCGATAGAAGCTATCAGATACGAATAAGCAAAAGACATAAAACCCTTAAACAACCTCTTGCCATGCGAGGTTGTTTAAGGGTTTTAATGTAGTGTATGTTTATACTTTATTATCTCTTTATAACTTCCGGCATTGTCGCTTCCTCTTTTTAGTAATCCCATACGAGATAAGCAGACACCAACCAGTGGTTAAGCTTGTTTCCATCTACAGCCTGTGCCTTAGGAATGTCAACAGTGAAGGTATGCTTGCCCGCTGTGATTCCTTCAAGCTTCACCTCTTCAGGCATAACATCGCTGCCAGGACACCAGTTGGAACGTGAGAAGTCGGATGATCCTACTGGCTCCTCTATTTCCTTCTCTGTATATTCACCATCCTCTCCTATATACGAGGCAACACGTTTCTCAAGCCATACACCAGTGCCAGGATTGAAACGGCGGAAGGAAGCACAGTCGTCACGCCAAGGAATAAAACGATAGACAACCTTGTTGTCAACAGACAATATATTCTCTTTCTGTACAAACTCATCACCACCGTTGTGTCCGCCATGACCTGTGACAATATATTTCAATCGCACATTCTTGGCACCTTTAGGCAGGGTGAAATCTGTAGTGATAGGCTTGCGTGCAAAGATGTCGGGATATTCCTGACCGATGTAATAGACAGTGTTGATGAGTGGCAATACCTCAGTGCGTGTCATACGGTCGCAGCTTATAGGACTTTCCTTAAACTGCAACTCAACACTTGCCAGATAACCCTGCTCTGTCCATGTGTCGATGTATACGCCTACGTAAGCCTCACCCTCAAGTTCTGAATATCTGTCGGTGATGTCCTGCTGCCATTCCACACAGTCAGCCCACTTGGGAATGTAAACAGGACGACGCTTCGACGACAAGGCATTGTCTTTGTCGCTATAGTAGCCCACGCCAAACGGTGTCATGAAGCGCATAAGCTCTACTGTAGGCTTATAATCCTTGCCAGCAACAACACCAACCAACTTCTCAAGCTTCAAAGAGTCGATGGCAGGAAACTTGTTCTTGCCCTGAGCTATTGACAAGAGATTTATGGCAGACTTGCGAGGCAACACAAACACAGAGCCCGACTTGTCCCAACGGTCGCCATTGGAAGCCACAGTTGTCTTGATATAAACCTTGACATTGCGTTCATAATGAGGCACCTGAATCTTCTTCAAGATTATACGACCATTCACAAGACGTATCACACCGTCGGCATCCGCAGCATTGTAGCCTTCAAGCTTCACTGGGTCGAAATGAATATTCTCCTTATTAAACACTGTTATTGTTGTGTTTCCCTTAGCTGCATACTCCTTGTGGTTGGCAGCTGTGGAGGACAAAGAAAATAGCAAAGACATTGCTATAATTAAATTCTTCATAAATTTAAGTATAAATGATTTATTAAAATGTTGACTGAAGTTTTTAAGTTTCTATAATTGATTACAAATGTAAGAAAAAAATCCCATTATTTGTGAAAAAAAACGTAACTTTGTGCATTATTTTATTGTAATAGCATAACTATGAAATATCTTGACCCCAAAGCCGACCTAACCTTCAAGAAAGTTTTCGGCAAACACCCCGATTTGCTCATGAGTTTGCTTAACGCTTTACTACCGCTTGACGACGATGAGCAAATTGAAAGCGTGGAATATCTGCAAAGCGAACTTGTGCCAGAACTATACGAGCACAAGAATTCTATTGTGGATGTTCTTTGCGAAGATATTCGCGGACGTAAGTTCTGCGTAGAGATGCAAATGGAATGGACAACATCGTTTAAACAGCGTGTATTGTTCAACGCCTCAAAACTATATGTGACACAAGCAAAAAAGAATGGACACTACCGCGAGCTACGACCTGTGTATTCTCTAAACCTCGTTAACGATAAGTTTGAGCCAGAGGAGAATGAATACAGACACGACTATAAGATAGTACACGACCGCCATAGCGACCGTATCATAGAGGGATTGCATTTCACATTCATCGAATTGCCTAAGTTCACACCTAAGTCTATAACGGAGAAACGTATGGCTGTGCTGTGGCTAAGATTCCTTACGGAGATTAATTCCAATACAAAGGAAGCCCCAATGGAACTTCTCGAAAATCCAGATACAAACAAAGCTCTTGAAGAGGTGGAGATAACAGCTTTCACGGAAGATGAACTGCGTGCCTATGACAAGTTTTGGGACACAGTACGCACTGAGAAGACCCTTCAACAAGACAGTTTCCATGAAGGTTTCGAGCAAGGAATAAAACAAGGAATTGAAAAGGGAATTGAACAAGGAATTGAACAAGGAATTGAAAAACAAAAGCAAGAATCTGCTAAAAGAATGCTTGCTAAAGGATTGACTGTGGATGACGTAGCATTATTCACGGGATTGAGTAAAGAACAAATAACAAACTTATAATAATATCTGGCATATTTAAATATGCACGTAACACTATAATAATAAGAAAGAAAACAAACAACAATAAATAATCAAAAAAAACAAACAACATGAAGAAATTATTTTTATCACTCGCCATGGCTCTCACAGCATTGTGCGCAAATGCCAAGGGCAACCAAATCCCAGTGTATGCTTGGGCTGGCTATGGAGACAACGCTACAGAGAAATCGCTTACAGCTGACTTTAAGGCTTGGAAGAAACATGGTGTAACGGGCGTGTGCATTAACGCAGGTATGGAATTGGAGAAAATCCGCACAGCATCAAAGGCTGCCAAGAAAGCCGGACTTGAGTATCACGCTTGGGTGCCTACAATGACTCCTGGAGGCAAACCTAAGAGTTGGTATACAGTGAACCGTCTGGGTGAGTCGGCTTACGACAATCCTCCATACGTGCCTTACTACACAACACTCGACCCACGCAATGAGGACGTGAAGAAGTTCCTCACTACTACATTTGAGCAGATTGCCGAGATACCCGAGGTAGACTATGTACAGCTCGACTATATCCGCTATGCCGACGTGATACTTGCTCGCGGATTGTGGGACAAGTACGGACTCAACATGAACGGTGAGTATGCAAAGGCTGACTTCTGCTACTGCAACGATTGTGTATCTGCTTTCAAGAAGCAGAGCGGTATTGACATCACTAAAGTATGCGACCCATCGAAAATTAAGGAGTGGGCACAGTTCCGCTGCGATGCCATCACTGCTCTTGTAAACCATATCAGCGACGCTGTTCACGCTAAAGGCAAGAAGCTTAGTGCCGATGTGTTCCCTGGTCCTAAGAGTTATGCAGAGTGGATGGTACGCCAGCAGTGGAACAACTGGAAACTCGATGCTGTGTTCCCAATGAACTACAACGACTTCTATATGGAGCCTGCAGGATGGGTTGGCAAAGTGACAAAGGAAGAGGTAGAATCTATCAAGGGCAAGAACATGCAGCTATACAGCGGTATCTTCATCTGCCACGACTGGAGACACAAAGACAAAGTGATTGACCCAGAGAACTCTGGTCTTCTGCCTTCTGAAATTGCAGAGGCTGTGGAGACTTCTATGGCAGCAGGTGCCAACGGTATCAGCATCTTCACTCCGAATGATATGACTGAGGAGCACTGGGCTGAGCTTGAAAAGGTACTTAAGAAACTTGAAAAATAAGAAAATATTGGGATTTTCCAATATTAACAACATCTACTGATAGATAACAATAAGAGGTCGAGCTTTTTCTGCTCGACCTCTTATTGTAAACATGCAATTTGCTACATAGCAATTTTTTCCGAAGAACTTTATTTAATTCCTCTTTGGTTTAATGCCTGACTATATCTACGCGCATTCTGCAGATGTTCGTTATAGTTGCGTGCAAAATTATGCGTACCACTGAAATCCTCCTTGGCACACATATAAAGATAATCATGACGCACAAGATTGAGCACAGCGTCAATACCAGCTATTGATGGTATGCGTATTGGTCCTGGCGGCAGTCCTGGATTGACATAGGTGTTATAAGGACTGTTGACATGAAGCAGATTGTTGTATATACGCTTCAAATCGAAACGTTTCCAAGCAAACTTAATCGTAGGGTCGGCCTGTAATGGCATACCGTCTGGATACTCGGCATCACGCAACATAAGTCGGTTGTAATACATTCCTGCCACCATTGGCTTCTCGCCATTATTGGCTGTTTCCTCGTCAATGATGCTCGCCAAAGTACTTACCTCTACAGGCGAGAGTTTAAGCGACTTTGCCTTAGCCATACGGTCTTTATTCCAAAAATTGCCACACTCCTTCTTCATACGATCGAGCAACTTGTCTACACTCACATTCCAATAAATGTCATAGGTGTTTGGTATGAACATTGCAGCTATTGTTGTCGTATCGTAGCCATATTTTTTACACGTTGCCTCATCAGCAAGAGCATTGTAAATGTCTGCACTATCAACCATCAGACGTTTCGACAATTCAGAAGCAAGACGGTCGACTGTGCGAACCGACGGAACTACAAGGTTTACCGGACTCTGCAGTCCATTCTTCAAATGACGGAACACTGTAAAGGCGCCATCTCCTGGCTCTACAGCATAGCGACCTGTGCGTATTTTATCAGCGTATTTACTGAAATGCACAAGAGTTTTAAAGCCTGTCATGGCATTGGATTTAGACACTGCCGACAACTTGACCGACACCGAATCAACAGTATCGTCGCTGTCAATATATACATACTTTGTTTCCTTTCCACCAAGCATTGAGGCGAAAAAATAATAGTAGACAGCTGCGGCTACCACAGCCAGGCATACACCTGCCGGAACGAGGAATCTACGTTTTGGTTTCTTTTTCATAACGTGTCTGGTATTTTTCTCTTTTTTGTCTGCAAAGATAACCGAATTGCAATAGACAGCAAAATTTATTTATTTTTTTTATACGTATTATCATTAATATCCGTAACTTCGCACCGCAATTGCATAATTCTACGAAGGATACATTATATATAAATACATAAAAAGATGTACAACACTTATATTTTTGACTTGGACGGCACGCTGCTCTCTTCGCTTGCCGATCTTGCTGCAAGCTGCAACTATGCCTTGCGCACAAACGGTATGCCAGAGCGCACATTAGACGAGGTGAGAAGATTTGTTGGTAATGGCGTGAAGAAACTTATGGAACGTGCCACGCCTGATGGTTTGCAGAATCCATTGTTCGACAAGACTCTTGCCGACTTCCGCCAACATTACATGAAACATAATCTTGACACCACCTGCCCTTACGAAGGTGTAATGCCGATGCTTGAGGAACTACAGAGAAGAGGAAAGAAAGTGGCTGTAGTCAGCAACAAGTTCTATGCTGCCACACAGGAGTTATGCCACCACTTCTTTGGCGACCTTGTAACAGTTGCTATCGGTGAACGTGAGGACATACGCAAGAAACCTGCACCAGACACTGTGATAGAAGCATTGCGCCAACTCAATGCCACAGCAGAAGAATCTGTATACATAGGCGACAGTGATGTGGACATAGACACAGCCCGCAATGCAGGAATGCCTTGTATTAGTGTGCTATGGGGATTCCGCGATAAAGATTTCCTCATTGAACATGGAGCCACTACATTGGTAGCCACTCCACAAGAAATACTGAAACAATAAAGCACGTTACTCACTAAAATAGCAAATGCCGGACTCTTCTCAGAGTCCGGCATTTTATCAATAGGTATTAGTCTCTTTCTTAAGGTAAAAAGATTGTATTCAGGATAACGTCACAAAGGTAGCTTTTTTCTGAACAATATGCAAATCTTTTTATATGCTATAAAGCATTCTTTTAAGAAAAAGACCTTATATCTCAAAAATTGTCTGATTCAAGAATATCCATGACACTCATTTTTGAATTCTTCTTAGCATAGTTGTCTACAATTGCCGTAAACTTGGTGTTGAATATTTTCCTACCAAGCAACTTGTTGACAGCCCACATTATCTTGCCCATATGCAGGTCGCGCTCATACTGAGTGCGGTTCTCATGATTCTTAAGTGGATACATACTGAGTATGTAGAAACTCATGCAATCAGGCACAATATATTCGCGCGTCATAAGCCGGCGCTGTTCTTCCGAATAGAAACGTCGGTAAAGCGGATAGTCATTGCCGAGATATTTGTCGAGCGAGATACCTATGGAGTTGTTGCCTATTATCACGCTTTGGTCGAGCGCTCCAATCTGTGAATATACAATGGGGAGCTTCATCGATGGACACATCTTTTGCAATTTCTTGAAAGCGTCGCTGAACTGCTTATTGATGTCAGTCATACTTGCATACTGCAACTCAGCGTCGGCAATGAGCGACTGCAAAATAGTGTCCTGATAGAAATTAAGAAACTTGCTGTTGATTTCTGGGTCGTTTACATCTCCTATACGCAGCACATCCTCTATCAAGGTGCGTGTCTCCATAGGAAACTCTATGTTCATCTGCTGTAGAGCCGAAAAATCTCCCGTGGTGAGATAACGACTTTGCAGACGGTCATATCGCTGCACTTCAACAAGCGACGACGGACTGTCCTCACCATACTGTTTTAGTTTCAACTCACATGCAGTTGAAACAAACAGGACGATTGTCATTATTATAATATATAACTTTCTCACAATAGGCATTTTTTATTTACATGCTTATAGACATGCGTTTTAACTGTTGCAAAAATACTAAAAAAGTTTTTAAACAGCAAGATTTTCAGCTAAAAAAGTTAAACGACGTTGCTAATTATACTGCTAAACAATTAAAAATAGCAAAAATAAGTACTTGCGTACTCCACAAATATAATATTGCCACAACAAACTGTATGGCTTTCGCATCGTATCACTATCTATCACACGCGAAGCTTGAATCTTGCGACGGTCGCCCTCAAAGTCCTTACGCCACGCACTAAAAGCCTTGCGACCACGCACTACAGCCTTAAACTCGCCCCAATTGCGGTCGAGCAACAACGATTTGAATGCGGCTACATAATCAAGCCAGAACCTAACACGCATCACATGACGCAGTTCATTTTCGGGCAGGTTCTTATAAAGCATTGTAAGATTGTTGCGGAAATTAAGGTATGTCTTCATTGGATTGCCCTTAGGCAAAGTTCCGCCTCCCACATGATACACTACACTTTGCGGCACACAATATATCTTTCTGCCAAGATTGCACAATCGCCAGCAAAGGTCTATCTCCTCGTTGTGAGCAAAGAAGCGTGCGTCGAGACCATCAACCCGCCAATAGTCCTCACGGCGAATCATCAATGCGGCACCCGTAGCCCAAAGCACCTGGCAAGCATCATCATACTGACCTTTGTCCTCCTCTACTGTATCAAATATTCTGCCACGGCAAAAAGGATAGCCATAGCGGTCGAGAAAACCACCGCTTGCACCAGCATACTCAAACATAGCACGGGAATGTTCGGCACGCAACTTAGGCTGACAAGCAGCCACATCCTCATGAGAATCCATAAACTCCAGCAATGTGTCCATCCAACCCTCTGTAACTTCCACATCGCTGTTCAACAACATATAATAGTCATTGCCCACCTGCTCCAAGGCACGGTTATATCCACCGGCAAAGCCATAGTTCTTGTCAAGCACTATGGTTCTAACCGAAGGAAACTCATCACGGAGCAACGCCAACGAATCATCGGTAGAAGCATTATCAGCAACCACTATGTCTGCCACCTCAGCCGAATGCTCTATCACAGACGGCAGGAAACGGCGCATCATAGATGCACCGTTCCAGTTGAGTATTACTATTGCTACTTTCTTCATCTTCTTTCCCTTTTCACCCTTTGTTTTTCACTCTTCACTTAAACAATCTCCGCCTTAAGTGCCGACTTGTCGTGGTTGAAGTCTCCGAGACGCACACGAATAAGTTGATTGTCGTATTCCTCACGTGCATCACGAGGCGATAATTCCACACGCACGTAGTTCTTTGTAAAACCATGCATGGCACGTCCACGCGAAGCCTTCTCAAAGAGAACCTCCTGTTCTGTACCAATATACTTTGCATAGAAATCAATACGCTTGCTTTCGCTCATATCGAGCAAACGCTTGCTGCGCTCTTTCTTGTCGGCATCGCTCACCACATAAGGTATACGCAAAGCCGCAGTGCCAGGACGCTCGCTGTAGGGGAACACATGAAGCTGAGTGACATCCACACCATTAAGGAAATCATAGCACTCCTCGAAACACTCAGGAGTCTCGCCACGGCATCCCACCATCACGTCCACACCAATAAAGGCATCAGGCATGCGTTCCTTAATAAGCTGTATCTTGTGTGCAAAGAGAGCCTTGTCGTAGCGGCGGTGCATAAGCTTGAGCACCTCGTCGCTGCCACTCTGCAATGGCACATGGAAGTGAGGCATAAACGCACGGCTTTGGGCACAATAGTCGATAAGCTCGTCACTCAACAGATCTGGCTCCATACTGCTTATACGATAACGCTCAATACCCTCCACTTTGTCAAGAGCTTTGACAAGGTCGAGAAAACTCTCGCCAGTAGTCTTGCCGAAGTCGCCTATATTAACTCCGGTGAGCACTATCTCCTTGCCACCGTCCAGCGCAGCCTGTTCTGCCTGTGCGACAAGAGACGCTATAGTAGGATTGCGCGAGTTGCCACGAGCATAAGGTATGGTGCAATAAGTGCAATAGTAGTCGCATCCGTCCTGCACCTTAAGGAAATATCTTGTGCGGTTTCCACGTGAGCATGACGGAGCAAACGACTTTATATTCTTTGTCTTCACCGAATAGAAACGATGGAGTGAATCGTGTTCCGTGTCAGACTGTCCTTCATTCTCCGACTCCTTTGCCGTCCAAGCATCACTGAGGAACTGTACAAGATCGGCCTTCTCATTGGAACCCAGCACAAGGTCTACGCCTTCTATCTTGCTCACAGACTCCGACTCCAGCTGTGCATAGCATCCTGTAACTGCTACAAAAGCACCTGGGTTTTGACGCACCATACGGTGAATAGCCTGTCGACACTTATGGTCGGCCACCTCTGTTACGGAGCATGTGTTTATAAGACATAAGTCTGCCTTCTCGCCTTCCTGGGCTGCAGTCACACCAAGTTCGGCAAGCATTTGTCCAAATGTTGAGGTCTCAGAGAAGTTGAGCTTGCAGCCGAGAGTGTAGTAGGCAGCCTTCTTATTTTGAAATACTGAAGAATTTATCATCTTATATATATATGTATAATTGGTTTTCTTGCTTTACTTTGCCATTGCTTCTTTTCTTGTTAAGAAGAAGGAATATGCAAAGTTACAGAATTTATACGACAAAATCAATGTATCACCTAACTAAAAGCCCCTGCAGAGTCATAAATCTAAATGTTTTGTACGCACACAACAAAGACTAAAAACAACGTTTTTTCACTGTATGAAAGGTATGTTCAAAAGATTAACATTTGTTTACAGTCTGTAATTCATTGAATACCAATACTTTCGAAATGGGTTACAAAAAAGTCAAAAAAAAATCCCTAAAACATTATTGCCGTATCAAAAAAATATATACCTTTGCAGTGTTTTAATAAACAAATGATTGTTTTACAGATTTAAAAAGCAAAGAAAATGAAGAAATTAGTTTTAATGTTCGTAGCTATCGCAGCTATCTCATTCGCATCATGTGGTAACAAAACAGCTGCTCCTGCAGCAAACGCTGACACTGACACTGTTGCTCAGGTTGACACTACAGCCGACACAACAACAGTTGCTCCTGATACTACAGTTGCTGAGTAATTCTCGTTAGTTCGAACAGAAAAAATGAGAGATTAACCACTGACCATCCGGTCGGTGGTTTTTTTTGTTTTTACACATATTATATATATACTACGAACAAATCAGAACTATGAACAATCTCTTACTTGTCATGACTTTGGCGACAGCAACACTACCCACCACCAATTGCACCCAAACAAACACCGCAAACGAAAACATTATCGCCAGAAACACTGATACAAGCAACAACACAGGCACCGCAACCGACAAATACGCACAACTTCGCGAATGGCAAGCAGGAAGCACAGTGAGCCTCAACACCATCAAAGAATACGGTGTTTCAAAATGTTTCTCGCAACACAACATTGACGACAAACTCTTCCTGCGTATCAAGAACAAGTCGTACAAGAACAACTGCACTGTCAGCCGCTCCGACCTGCGCTATCTGCATCTGCTTCATTATACTGAGGACGGGAAGATAAAACTTGGCGAAATGATTTGCCACAAGGATATCGCCAACGCCCTAATAGACATCTTCCGCGAGCTATTCAACAACCACTACCCTATCGAGCGAATGCAACTGATTGACGATTTCGACGCCGACGACATTAAGTCGATGGAACACAACAACACCACATGCTTTAATTTCCGCGTTGTTGCTGGCTCAAAGAAACTCTCAAACCACAGTCTGGGCAAAGCCGTCGACATCAACCCACTATACAATCCGTATGTGAAGCGTCGCAGCAATGGCACATACAAAATAAGCCCAGAAACAGGCAAAGCTTATACCGACAGAACAAAGAAATTCAAATACAAGATCGACCACAACGACCTTGCATACAAACTGTTCACAAAACACGGTTTCCGTTGGGGCGGCAACTACCGCTCGCTTAAGGATTATCAGCATTTTGAAATCAACTGACAATGGATTCAAAAAAAACTTATAGGAGGCCATGATAAGTATGCCATAGCCTCCTATAAGTTAGAGCGTCAAACTGCGACTCACGCAATTTGACACCGTTATAGTCTGTTATCAATATCCTACTTCTTCTTCTCAGTCTTCTCAGCAGGAGCCTGCTTGTAAGCCTTGTTCAAGCCAGCGATCACCTCGTTGGTGATGTCGTGAGCCTTGTCGGCATAGAGGATATTGTCGCCAGCCTTCGAGAGAATGAGGCTGAACTTCTTGTCTTTGTTATAAACAGCAAGGAAATGCTGTATAGAGTCACGCAGAGCATTGTTATACTTTTCTGTCTCCGACTGGAACTCACCACTCAAACGCTGGTTGAGAGCCTGCAAGTCGTTGTTCTGCTTCTGAAGCGAAGCCTCTATCGACTGTGCCTGCTCACGTGTGTAGGCATTCTGCTGCAACTTCTGCTGGAAGTTGGCAGCTGCAGCCTGAAGAGCCTGCTGCTTCTGAGCGAGAGTGCTCTGTATGTTCTGTCCCTTCTTCTGAAGGATAAGCGAATAGTCCTTGCAGAACTTATACTGCGACATGATGCTGTCTACCTCAACAAAAGCAATCTTTGTCTCAGTAGGAGCTGCCTGTGCGGCAACTGGTTTGTCGTCAGCCTGCGACTTCGACTTGTCGCAAGAAGTCATTGCCATTGCAGCCATTGCAGCAACGGCAAGTGTACCGAAAAAGTTTTTCTTGTTCATATTTTTATATTCTAATTATTTTTCCAAGAGTTCGGAGCTATCATCATGAGCATTTCCAAGCAACCTCAAGCCCCATCCAATTAATAATTAACAACTAAGAATTAATAATTGTCAATACGCTCCGTTGCGTTCTCTCGCCTCTCGGTCTTGGTCCATTACGCAATGAATACCGAGCTTGCGCAGACCTGGATTGTCGTGCACATGCTGTGAAGAGAACTTGCCACCACGCTTCAGCAACAGCTTTATCGAAAGCAATGCAAACGCTATAGCAATAATTAACAGGCTTAAAAGCAGAAGTTTAATCATTTTTCGTATCTTTGTATCGTGATATATGTGCAAAGGTACAGTAAATCACGCGCATATCAAAATAAATTATTGAAAATTCAGATTAATATTGTTTCAACATAAAGAAATTAAGAAAAAATGAGTAATTGTGAATTGAAACCTGCTCGCGTATTTGAGCAGTTTGCCGAAATCAACAAGATTCCTCGTCCGTCAAAGCACGAGGAGCACATGATTGAGTATTTGAAGAGTTTTGCCGAGAAGCGCGACCTTGAATACGAGGTTGACGAGACTGGCAACGTTATAATCCGCAAGCCAGCCACAAAGGGCCATGAGGCTGCACCTATGGTAAGCCTTCAGAGCCACATGGACATGGTGTGCGACAAGCTCGTGGACATAGAGTTCGACTTCCACAAGGACGCAATTCAGACCTACGTTGACGGCGAATGGCTTACAGCCAAAGGCACAACACTTGGTGCCGACGACGGCATCGGTTGCGCTATTGAGTTGGCTATCCTCGACAGCGACGACATCGAGCACGGACCATTGGAGTGCGTCTTCACACGCGACGAGGAGACAAGCCTCACTGGTGCCATGGGCATGAAGGAAGGATTCATGAAGGGCGATATGCTCATCAACCTCGACTCTGAGGACGAAGGACAGATTTTCATCTCATGCGCCGGTGGCAAGACAACCTCTGCCAAATTCACATTCACACGTGAGCAGGCTCCCGAGGGCTACTTCTTCCTCAAGGCCTCAATCAAGGGCTTGAAGGGTGGACACTCTGGCGACGACATCAACAAGAAGCGCGCCAATGCCATAAAGATTCTCAACCGTTTCCTCTACAAGGAGCAGGAGAAGATGGACTTGCGCCTTGCCTCATTCAACTCAGGCAAGCTTCACAACGCCATTCCTCGCGACGGTGTAATCGTATTTGCCGTTCCTGCCAACGAGAAAGAGACAGTACGTGTAGACTGGAACGTCTTCACAGCCAATGTTGAGGAGGAGTATCACGTTACAGACAACACTATGGAGTTCAACCTCGAAAGCACCGACGCTGCTGCTGTCATTGCCAAGGATGCAAGTCGCCGCTTCATTCTCGCAATCCAGGCAGTAGACAATGGCGTATTCGCCATGTGCCAGGACGAGGCATTGGCCTACATGGTTGAGACATCAAACAACGTGGCAAGCGTTATCACAAGCGAGAACGAGATTAACATCGTAACCTCACAGCGCTCTAACGTGATGAGCAACCTTGAGAACGAGACCAACACCGTAAAGGCTGCCTTCGAGCTCGCTGGTGCTGAGGTTGCAATGAGCGATGGCTATCCCGCATGGAAGATGAATCCTAACAGCAAGCTCACAAAGGTTGCTGTGGAGTCATACAAGAAGCTCTTTGGCAAGGACCCTATCGTTAAGGGCATACATGCTGGTCTTGAATGCGGTCTGTTCTCAGAGCGTTACCCTAACCTCGATATGGTTTCATTCGGTCCTACTCTGCGCGACGTACACACTCCAGACGAGCGCCTGCACATCCCGACCGTACAGATGGTATGGGATCATCTGCTCGATATCTTGAAGAACGTGAAATAGAAAAAACACTAACACATCAATTATGGGGTGCCCAATAGGGTGCTCCATAATTTTATAAAACCCTAATACATTAACTTATAAAAAACTCCCACTTATGAGAAGAATTACCATTACAGCAGCGGCATTGGCTCTTTCACTCGCCACTCCAACCTACGCACAGACAAACAACAATGACATCCAAGCTATCGCAAAGAACATGTTTGCAAAGCTCGGCATGAAGAAACCTGCCATGAAGGCTATGCAAGCAGCCGAGAAGATGATTTGGCTTCCTGGCACAGAGACAGAATACGAATACGACAACTACGCATGGTCTGTGGAAGCTGAAACCAAATACACATACGACAAGAAAGGCAATGTCGTAGCGATAGTAAAGCATGAAACAGATGACGACCGATACCCATGGACCAAGACTGAGTTAACTTACGATGACAAGGGTAACTGTACAAACACTCTCACGTCATGCTCAACCGACGGTACTATATACAACCCAGTAGAGAAAACCATTGTAAAATACGACGAGAGCACAATTATGCCTGTCGAGGTAGAGACCATGACCTACAACGCATACACAAACCAATGGACCACGAATATGCACTATCGCTTCGACATCACACGCAACGCCAAAGGCGATATGACAAGCATGACACATTGGACTCTCGACAAAAATGGCGACTGGAAGATATACGAAAAGATGGAGTTTGAATATACAGAAGGCTCAAAAGGTCCGACTGCCTTCACAGAAGACAGCTACTATGACGACGACGATAACATCAGCGATAATCCTACAAGCACAATAAAGATTACAGACATTGTGTGGGAAAAATATGACGGCAAATTCATTGCCAACGACTTTGAGGAATTCGCATCTGGCAACAACGTCATAAAATCGGCCAAAGCCAGTATGTATGTGGAGGATTATGATACTAACATGAATTTTGACGTGACAAACGAAACTACCGATGACGGCGGATTCACCCTTACAGCCTCAACCTCGATGCTTGCCACCAAGTTAGCCATGGTCTACAAGAAAGAAATGCTCGACAATAACGGCAGCTATAAATTGGGCAGCTATATCTATTTAAACGCTTTGGGAATTGGAGCTACTGTGGCCGACAAAAACCTCCTCAGTGGCGAATACGACGATATAACTAAAGACGAGAAAGGCAACGTTACCCACTCTGCTTCCTATGAAATGGAAGAAGGCGAAAAGACATGGTCTTTGGACGAGGCCACAGACACCGAATACAAATATGAAGGTGAGCATGGTGAATTGACCGAAAAGATCATCACCGAATATGATGAGGACAACATGGTGACTGAAAAGAAGAAATACACCTACAGCGACTTCATGGGCATCAACACTGGCATCAACGCTGTAACTACCGCCAACAACGCCAAAACAGAATACTACAACATGCAAGGCATGAAGGTTGACGCTCCTACAGAAAAAGGTATCTATATAATAAAACAAGGCGACTATACCAAGAAGATGATAAAAAGATAATACGTCAGTAAGCCAAAATCGAAGTCACCTATTATATTTAATAAGTATTACAATAATTGTGACAAGCAAAGAACTTGCCAAGCGTACAAACACAAAAGAGGCTCTTCATAAGAAGAGCCTCTTTTGTGTCGGGGCGACAGGATTCGAACCTGCGACCACCTGGTCCCAAACCAGGCGCGCTACCGGACTGCGCTACACCCCGTTGGTGTTGTTTATGTTCAAGTTCCTCAGCTGAGAAACCCGTTGTTGCAATCGGAAAGAAGTCGGGGCGACAGGATTCGAACCTGCGACCACCTGGTCCCAAACCAGGCGCGCTACCGGACTGCGCTACACCCCGTTTTTCTTTAGCGAGTGCAAAGGTATAAAGAATTATTGGTACACGCAAATTTTTCGGCATAAAAATCAAAGAAAATCATCATTTTTCTGATTTTTCTACTTATTCACAGGTTTATTCATGAGATTTGAACATTTTTTATTTGTAAAAGAAACGGGCATTAACGATTCTATAGGATTAGAGTCGTTAATACCCGTATATAAATTATATAATTTTCGAATATTCGAAGTTTATGCTCTTTTCAGAAACTTAGTCCTTGATGATGTCAAGCTCCTTAAACACTCGCTTCAGTATCTGCACACCGCGCTCCACCTGCTCCTCAGTGTGAGTAGCCATAAGAGCGAAACGTACGAGAGTGTCCTGAGGTGCGCAAGCCGGAGGAATAACCGGATTGATGAACACGCCATATTCGAAGGCCTTGGCTGTTGCATGGAAAGTCTTGTCAACATCGTGAACGTAGAGCGGAATAATCGGACTCTCAGTCTCGCCAATTTCAAAACCCTCCTCCTTGAAGCGACGCAATGCATAATTGGTCACCTTCCAGAGTTTCTCAATGCGCTCTGGCTCCTTCTTGATGATATGAAGAGCCTCAAGTGCAGCAGCTGTGGCTGCCGGAGTGTTGGATGCACTGAAGATGTAAGTGCGGCATGTGTGACGCAGATAGTTGATAGTGTCCTTGTCGCCAGCGATGAAGCCACCAATACTTGCCATTGACTTAGAGAATGTACCCATGATAAGGTCAATCTCGTCGGTAAGTCCGAAGTGGTCGCAAACGCCACGTCCCTGCTTGCCGAACACACCAAGGCTATGAGCCTCATCAACCATAATCGAGCAGTTGTACTTGTGCTTAAGCTCAACAATCTTAGGCAAGTTGGCCAAGTCACCCTCCATAGAGAACACACCGTCAACCACTATAAGCTTCACAGCCTCGTGTGGCAAATTCTTGAGCACACGCTCGAGGTCTTCCATATCGTTGTGCTTGTAGTGGAGCTGTGTAGCAAAGGAGAGACGACGGCCATCCACAATACTTGCGTGGTCGCGGTCGTCGCAGATGATATAGTCGCCACGACCTACTACAACGGCAAGAACGCCCGAGTTAACAAAGAAACCTGTTGAGAAGCACAATGTCTCGTCCTTGCCGATATACTCGGCAAGTTCCTTTTCGAGCTGAACATGCAAGTCAAGAGTTCCATTGAGGAAACGGCTTCCAGCACAGCCAGAACCATACTTGTCGAGGGCAGCTTTGGCCGCATCGATGATGCGCTGGTCGCCCGTAAGTCCGGTGTAAGCATTAGAACCAAACATAAGCACCTTATGTCCACCCATTTCTACTTCTGTGCCCTGCTTGCTCGTAATCTCACGAAAATAGGGATACACGCCCTCAGCCATGTATTTCTGCGGAAGGCGATAGCTCTTGTATTTTTCCTGTAATTGTCCCATTTTTATATTTGTATAGGTTTGTGAACCCATTATTGTTATTTCCAAGGCGCAAAGTTACAAATAAAAACCAATATAAATTATATTTTTCCAAGAAATGTGACTTTTTCGCAATTTTAAATGAGAAAAACAGCTTATAAAAACTTAAAATTCGTAACTTTGTAATCTGAATATATCATATTTTTAAATTTCTATGAAGAAAAAAGCTGTTTTCATAATCAACCTCAAATCGGGAACTTCCGACAAGGCAGCCATACCCGACATCATAGCCGAGACCATCGACCGTGACAAATTTGACTATGAAATTGCCGTCACACAATATGCTGGCCACGCCACCGAGATTGCCTCAAAAGCAAAGGACGATGGCGTGGATATTGCCGTAGCCGTAGGTGGCGACGGCACTGTAAACGAGGTGGCCCGCGGAATAGTGCATTCCCAAACGGCTCTTGGCATTATCCCATGCGGTTCGGGCAACGGTCTTGCCCGACATTTACTCCTGCCTATCAACACACGCAAAGCTATAGAAATCATTAACAAATGCGAGATACGCGATCTCGACTATGGCATTATCAACGATTATCCATTCTTCTGCACATGCGGCATGGGCTTCGACGCCTTCGTGAGCATGAAGTTTGCAGAGAGCGGCAAGCGAGGACCTATTACATATATAGAAAATGTATTGCGCGAGGGCCTAAAGTACAAGCCCGAAACCTACATTATTGAGGATGAGAACGGCACAACACGCTACAAGGCGTTCCTTATTTCCTGCGCCAACGCCTCGCAATACGGCAATAATGCCTACATAGCTCCGCAGGCTTCGATGAGCGACGGACTTATGGATGTCATTATCATGGAACCGTTCGACCTGCTTGAGGCCCCGCAGATTAGCATCGACATGTTCAACAAGACACTCGACAAAAGTTCGAAGATAAAGACATTCAGATGCAAGACGCTGCATATCCACCGCGACCAACCCGGCGTGATTCACTACGACGGCGACCCCGTGATGTCGGGCAAGGACATAAAAGTAGAGCTTAAGCCTAAGGGCATCAAGATTATAGTCAATCCATTGGCCGACCGCAGTGAGCGACAGCCCAATGCTTTGCAAAGTGCGGCTGCTGAGTTGTTCAACGAAATCCACGACATAAGAGTGGACATCAACCACAGCACACGCAAATTTCAAGCTTGGAGCAAAGCCTTGCAGAGAAGACTGAATCTATAGGCTGTATTAATTATAAAAACTATAAATTTATCAGACCAGTTATGTCAAACCAATCGTTCAATTTCCGCCAATTCACCATCTGTCAAGACCGCTGTGCCATGAAAGTGGGCACCGATGGCGTACTGCTCGGTGCATGGGCGCATGGCGGACACAACATTCTCGACATTGGTACGGGCACGGGACTGATAACGCTCATGCTTGCCCAACGCTTTGGCAAGGCGAGGCTCACAGCCGTGGAAATAGACCACGAGGCAGCCATTCAAGCTTCAGAGAACGTGAATGCCTCGCCCTTTGCCGTCAGGGTGACTATCGTGGAAACACCTATTCAGTCGTTCAGCGCAAAAGAGAAATTTGACGCAATCGTCTCCAACCCTCCATTCTTTACCGACAGCCTTAAGAACCCCGACTCGCAACGTGCCACAGCACGCCACGCAGACACACTGCCCTACCGCGAACTGTTCGCAGCCGTAAGTGATTTGCTTGCCGAAGACGGAGAGTTCAGTGCCGTGATTCCTTTCGACTGTCTATCACAATTCACAGCCGAAGCTTATCTTGCAGGACTTGCATTGTCGCGACGATGCGCCATACGCACCACTCCACGCAAGCAACCTAAACGCTACCTTGTGGCGTTCAAACATGCAGCCAAGGCTTCAACAACAGCCACCGACGAACAATGTATCATGAATGCCAACGGCACAAGGTCGGAATGGTACAAACAGTTAACAGACATTTTCTACATCAAATAAAACATAATCATGATCCGAAACATCCTAACCTTCATCTGCCTTGTTTCGGCCCTATGCATGAGGGCACAGAACATATACTTCAACCACCTGACACCCGCCGACGGACTCTCACAGATTTCCGTCAAATGATCGTATCATGCCTTGATACGAAGCTTTTTTATCGGACACATTCATTTTTATTCCAACTGGCTTATAATTCGGAAATTTTATCTAAATTTGCAAACGATAAGACAACAAAATAAACAATAAAAACAAAAAAACTCAATCATGCTAAAGCAAATCTTTACAACTCTGATGCTGCTTGCCTGTATATGCACACAAGCAGCCACACGCGAAAAAGGCAACTGGCAGATAATACCATTGCCACAACAGGTGCAAACAGTCAACGGACAACCGTTTGTAGTCTCTGGCAAGACAACGATACAGTATGCCAATGGCGACGAGAAACAGAAGCGCAACGCTGAGTTCCTTGCTTCCTATATAAAGGAGATGACAGGCATCAAATGTGCAACTACAACACGAAAGAGCAACAATCAGATACGATTGGCCATTGCCAATGTGGCTGGAGGCGGCGAAAGCTATCGTATGAACGTCAACAACAAGCTCATAAACATTGAGGGAACTACACATGCTGGTGTGTTCTACGCATTGCAGACAATAATGAAAGCTCTGCCTGTTGCAAAGAATGCGGTAGCCGTTGAGCTTCCACAAGTCAACATCACCGATGCTCCACGATTCGCCTATCGTGCATTCATGATTGACTGCGGACGCCACTTCTTCAGCGTGGACTACCTGAAGAAACTTATCGACGTGTTTGCCATGCACAACATCAACTATTTCCACTGGCACCTGACCGAAGACCAGGGATGGCGCATAGCCATCAACAAATACCCGAAACTTACAGAGATTGGATCTGTGAGAAGCGAGACAACACTTGGCCACAACACTGGCAAATATGACGGTAAGCCTGTAACAGGCTATTACACTCAGGAAGACGCACGAGAGATTGTGCGCTATGCTGCTGAGCGCTACATGACTGTCATTCCCGAGGTAGACATGCCAGGACATATCCAGTCGGCTCTTGCTGCCTATCCTGAATTGGGATGCACAGGCGGACCTTATGATGTATGCCGCGACTTTGGCGTAATACGCGAAGTGATGTGCGCAGGAAAACCATGGACTCTCGCCTTTGCCAAGGATGTAATAAACGAGATTATGGATATCTTCCCATCTGCCTACATTCATATTGGTGGTGATGAGTGTCCGAAGGAACGCTGGAAGGAGTGCAAGCAATGCCAAGCTAAGATTGCCGAACTGGGACTAAAAGACTACGAAGGTCACTCTAAGGAAGACCAACTGCAAACCTGGTTCATGGGAGAAGTGGAGAAAGAAATCCGTGCACGTGGCAGAAAGATGATTGGATGGGACGAAATTCTTGATGGAACTCCATCCAAAGACATCACAGTAATAGGATGGACGAGCAAGAAGGCAAGTGTAAAGGCTGCCAAGGAAGGTCATCCTACTGTAGTGGCTCCTATAACCAACTTCTATTTCAGCAACCCGCGCATCAACCAAATCAAGGGTATTCCGAGCATTGAGCGTGTATATAATCTCGATCCATGCCAGGCTGAAGAACTATCAGCAAGCGAACAGAAGAACGTGATAGGTGCAGAAGGATGCATTTGGACAGAATGGGTGGCTGACTCAAAGAAACTTGAATGGGAACTCCTTCCACGTCTCGCCGCTCTTTGCGAGGTGCAGTGGACAGCTAAAGAACAGCGCAATCTCGACTCCTTCCTCAACCGCATGCTACATATCCACGACATCTACCGACTCAAGGGACTCAACTACAAGGAGGATATTGAGGAAGCTGTGAAAACAAAATAGAGCAAAAAAAGAAATAGAGTTATATTTGAGAAAGTCATTATGCAAACTTCTCAAATATGGCTCTATTTCTTTTTTACTCTTATAATTATTCTATATCGACAATTCTACACCGTCTATTCCTCCTTCAACAAATTATCAAGAAACGAGTCAAGATCGCTGTCGAGTCCCTCCATGAGGTCTTTGCCAATAATCACAGTGTCATCATCGGCAATGAAGAGCTCGCCAATAATCTCCTTCTCGTCATTTTCGAGAACAAAACTGTAGGGTTTCAGTATACCAAGATTGTCGATTAGTTTCGAGAAAGCATTCATAGATTTTTGCAACGTCGATTCAACTCCTTCATAGAAGTCTTCATCATTATTGCCAATCCACTGCTCGACAACACAACGTGTAATTTCTTTGTCGTCATCGTCGAATGCCACCATTTCTCCACTTTCCTGCGACACACGCACATGAATGTCAGTAACCATAGACGCATCGTCATTGGCAGGAAATTTCTGGGCTATTTTCTTAAGAAAACGCTCAATCTGCTGTGTTGTCTGTTCAGAAGGTTTCATCATTTCGCTTATGAGTTTTTGATTTCAATGCAAATGTACACTTTTTTATTCATACAACAAACAATAAGTCTCCTTTTTAGCTAAGTTTGAACAAAAAATTTTAACAATTTATTTGCCATTACGGCAGATAAATGTTACTTTTGCATAATTTCTAAACATTCGATACAAAATGAAGAGCAACATACGCCAATGCGGAGTGATAGAAAGCATTACTGGCAACCGCGCCCGCATACGCATCACACGCTCGTCGGCCTGCGATTCTTGCGAGGCAAACGCAGGATGTACGGGCAAACACGGCAAGGACTTCCACATTAATGTGGTTGACGACAGGTTTGCTAATTATAAGCTTGGCGACCGTGTGCATGTGGAAATACCAAGCCGACATGGACGACAAGCTGTACTTATTGGGTTCGGACTTCCACTCGTGATATTCGTTGCCACACTGCTCATCCTACACTACGCCGCAATAGCCGACGAGACAGCCGCATTTGCTGCAATAGCAGTGCTCGCCGTCTACTACCTTATTATATATATGTTGCGCAAGCGGGTTAACCGCCATTTTGCAATACATCTGGCAGAATAGTAAAAACTAAAGGAAACAAGACAATAATATTTTATGAATTACATATTGACAGCACTCATAGTGCTCGGCATAATAGCCCTCATTGCGGCTGTTGTCCTATACGTGTGTTCCAAACGCTTTGCCGTGGCGGAAGACCCACGTATAGGCGAAGTGGCTGCTGTATTGCCACAGGCAAACTGTGGAGGATGTGGTTTTGCAGGTTGCGCAGGATTGGCTTCAGCCATTGTTAAGGCTGCCGACAACGGTTCTATAGAAGGACTATCTTGCCCTGTTGGAGGTAGTGAAGCCATGCAGAAAATAGCCTCAATACTTGGAATGACAGTGAATGCGGGTGTTCCTCGCATTGCTGTTGTACGCTGTCAAGCCGACTGCACCAAACGAAAACAAATAGCCACATACGACGGACTGCATTCATGCCATGCCATGAACTCTTGTGCCATGGGTGAGACAGCATGCGGATTTGGATGTCTTGGCTGCGGTGACTGTGCAGAAGCATGCTCGTTTGGCGGAATAAATATTAATCCAGAGACAGGCATACCAGAGATAGACCCACAGCTTTGCACTGCATGTGGCGCCTGTGCCAAAGCTTGCCCAAGAGGCATCATTGAGTTGCGTCCACGCGGACCAAAAGACCGCCGTCTATACGTGGCTTGCATGAACAAAGACCGTGGACCTGCTGCTGTTAAGGCATGCGACTTGTCATGTATAGGTTGCGGCAAATGTGCCAAGGAATGCAGCTTCGACGCTATAGCAATAGAGAACAACCTGGCATATATAAATCCAGAGAAGTGCAGGATGTGTCGCAAGTGTGAGAAAGCTTGTCCACGCCATGCAATAGTGAGTGTCAACTTCCCCACCCCAAAACCATCCACAACTGCACCCACACAAACATCCACAACTTCAACTTCCCAACCATAAACCATAATCTCTCAACCGCAATGAAGACATTCAGAATAGGAGGCATTCACCCCGAAGAGAACAAAATCACTGCCGAAAATGCCACAAACATAGCTCCACTGCCGAAACAAGCAATATTCCCATTGTCGCAACATATCGGCGCACCAGCTAAGCCTGTGGTAAAGAAGGGCGACCACGTGAAGGTGGGCACACTGATAGCCGAGGCTGGAGGTTTTGTGTCGGCACCAATCTACAGCAGCGTGTCAGGAACTGTATTCAAGGTCGACACTGCTGTTGATGCTTCTGGCTACCGCAAGCCTGCCATTATAATTAATGTGGAAGGTGACGAATGGGAAGAAACCATCGACCGTTCCTCTACACTTGAGTTGCTTGAAAATCATCAGGAACTAACTCCAGAGGAAATCACCAACCGTATTAAATTGGCTGGCGTAACTGGTATGGGAGGCGCTGGATTTCCAACATTCATTAAACTGATGCCACCTCCAGGCACAAAGGCAGAATGTGTGATACTTAACGGTGTGGAATGTGAGCCTTACATCACAGCTGACTACCGACTCATGATGGAGCATGCCGACGAGATACTTGTAGGATTAAAACTCCTTATGACAGCAGCCAAAGTTGACCGCGGATACATAGGAATAGAGGAGAACAAGCCTGAGGCAATAGCCTTGCTACAGCATAAGGCTGAGAAAGAGAAGAACATCGAGATTATTTCACTTAAACAGAAATATCCACAGGGCGGTGAGAAACAGCTTGTTGATGCTGTAATAAGCCGTCAGGTGCCTGCCCCTCCTGCAATACCTGTAAACGTAGGGGCCATTGTGCAAAATGTTGCAACAGCATTCGCTGTATATGAGGCTGTGATGAAACACAAACCTCTGATTGAACGCTATACCACCGTAACAGGCAAGGAACTTGCCAAACCAGGCAACTTCATCGTAAGATTAGGCACACCGGCCTGCCTATTAATCGACGCCTGTGGTGGACTGCCTGTAAGCGAGAACAAGGTTCTATCGGGTGGACCAATGATGGGCAAAGCTCTTATCTCACTCGATACCCCAATAGTAAAAGGGTCCAACAGTATTACGATTCTTAGCGGACGCGAAGCTCGACGCCATAAGCCAGGTCCATGCCTACGATGTGCCAAATGTGTTGACGTTTGCCCTATGGGACTCGAACCATATCTACTCGCCACTGCCTCATCACTGAAAATCTGGGACAAAGCAGAGGAAGAGATGATAACCTCGTGCATAGAATGTGGATCATGCCAATTCACATGCCCCGCTTATCGTCCGTTGCTCGACAACATACGCATAGGCAAACAGACGGTTATGGGAATTATAAAGGGCAGAACAAAAAGGTAAGGGTGAGAAATCACAAACCTAAAACCCATTCATAAATAATAAAACAAAACAGGAGTGGAAACTGCAATAAGACAAGCACATGGATTATATGTTTCATGCTTTTCACTCTTTACATAATATAATATATGTCAAATCTAATAATATCACTATCGCCCCACATCCACGGTGGTGACTGCACAAAGCGCAACATGTATGGCGTGATATTCGCTCTTGTGCCAGCCCTGCTTGTGTCATTCTTCTATTTCGGCATAGGCTCGGTAGTAGTATGCCTGTCGAGCGTTGCAGCGTGCATGTTCTTTGAATGGGCAATAACACGCTTTATGCTTAAGCGCGAATCGACACTTGGCGACGGCTCGGCTGTAATAACAGGTCTGTTGCTTGGCATGAACCTTCCAAGCAACCTGCCTGTATGGATTATCATCATAGGAGCATTGGTGGCTATAGGCATAGGCAAGATGACTTTTGGCGGATTGGGCTGCAATCTGTTCAATCCTGCATTGGTGGGACGTTGTGTCCTGCTTGTCAGCTTTCCCGTGCAAATGACCTCATGGCCTGTGGCAGGACAGCGGATGAGCTACACCGACGCCACTACTGGAGCCACACCACTGAGTCTTATGAAGCAAGCCATTACTTCTGGTGACGCCTCTATACTCGACACTATGCCAAGTTCTTTACACCTACTGCTTGGCAACAACATCAATGGTGGAGCGGGAACTATAGGTGAGGTTTGCGCTCTTGCCCTGCTATTGGGACTGGCATTCATGCTTTGGAAGAAAATCATCACATGGCATATACCAGTAAGCGTCATAGGCTCGTCATTCGTGTTTGCCTCACTGCTTCACATAGCCAATCCAGTATATGCCGACCCCTTATCGGTGGTACTGACTGGTGGTATGATGCTTGGAGCCATATTCATGGCTACCGACTATACAACGTCGCCAATGACACGCCGTGGACAACTCATCTACGGCACAGCCATAGGATTGCTCACCATCGTTATACGTAATTGGGGAGCTTATCCAGAAGGAATGTCGTTCGCCATTCTAATAATGAACGCATTCACACCGCTTATCAACAACTATTGTAAACCTAAACGATACGGGGAGGTAGTGAAGAAATGAAGAAACTGAAATCCACATTGCCCAACATGGTGGCAGTGCTCACCTGTGTGGCCTTGATAACTGGTGGAGTGCTTGCTTGGGTGCATCATATAACCGAAGGTCCTAAACTTGCCGAGCAACAACGTTCACTTGCTGCAGATATAAGCAAAGTGATGGGCGGTAAAGAAGTAAAGGAAACAAAGGTGGAGACCGTAAGCAAGACTTTCGAAGGCAAGGAATATGAGTTTGTGGTTCATCATGTGGCTACCACCGACGGCACTCCTCTCGGCAAGGCTGTTGAAAGCACAACCATGGGATTCGGCGGCGACTTGACAGTGCTTGTTGGTCTTGACGGAAATGGATGCGTATTAGGCTATGCAATACGCAAGACATCCGAGACACCAGGGCTTGGCATCAAGGCTTCCGACTGGTTTCAAAAAGGTGGCAAAGGCAATATAATTGGCAAGAATCCAAAAGACGCAGGATTCAAGGTCACTAAAGACGGAGGCGACGTGGATGCTATAACAGCATCTACTATCACATCTCGTGCATTCCTAAAGGCTGTAGAGCAAGCAAGCAAATTGAACTAAGAACTATAGATATATGAACTATATTAAAACGATAACCAACGGCATTGTCAAGGAGAATCCAACATTTGTACTCCTCCTTGGTATGTGTCCCACGCTCGCCACAACGACATCAGCGACCAACGGTATGTCAATGGGGTTGGCTACGATGTTTGTGCTTATATGCAGCAACTTCGTAATATCCACAATAAAAAACCTTGTCCCCGACAAGGTGCGCATACCTGTGTTTGTGGTTGTTATAGCAGCCTTTGTGTCTATGCTGCAAATGCTCATGGAGGCTTATCTGCCAGAAATCAACAAGTCGCTTGGCATTTACATCCCGCTCATCGTGGTCAACTGTGTTATCCTTGGACGTGCTGAAGCCTTCGCTTGCAAGAACAATCCTCTTGCAAGCATTTGTGATGGCATAGGCATAGGATTGGGCTTTACCATTGCTCTCACTCTGCTTGGAGCTGTACGCGAAATAATAGGAGCCGGTTCGCTGTTTGGAACATCACTGCTGCCCGAGACATGCAATGTATTGCTGTTTGTATTGCCTCCAGGAGCATTCATCACCTTGGGCTACCTTATTGCTATTGTTAACAAACTAAAGAATTAGGCGCATGGAATACATATTAATATTCATATCAGCGATATTCGTCAATAATATAGTATTATCGCAATTCCTTGGCATCTGCCCGTTCCTCGGAGTGTCAAAGAAGGTAGACACGGCTATGGGCATGGGAGCTGCCGTGGCATTTGTACTTACACTTGCCACTATCGTTACATTTCTCTTGCAGCATTACATACTCGTGCCTATGCACATTGAGTATCTGCAAACAATATCATTCATTCTCGTAATTGCAGCCTTAGTGCAAATGGTTGAGATTATACTCAAGAAGATTTCGCCGTCACTGTATCAGGCTCTCGGCATCTTCCTGCCACTCATTACCACCAACTGTGCCGTGCTTGGTGTGGCGATACTCGTTATACAAAAGGATTTCTCGCTTATAGAGAGCGTTGTTTACGCCTTCTCCACAGCTATAGGATTTGCATTGGCACTTATTGTCTTTGCAGGTCTACGTGAACAACTTGCCCTAACCAATGTGCCCAAGGGAATGCGTGGCATGAGCATAGTGCTCATAACAGCAGGACTGTTGTCGCTCGCCTTCATGGGCTTCAGCGGTGTGGACAATGGTCTGAAAGCATTATTTATGAAGTAACATTTATAACCCTATAAAAATATACAAAACAATGAAACAAACAATCTTAGTTACTGGCGGAACCGGTTTCATCGGTTCACACACAACAGTAGAGCTTATCGAAGCTGGCTACAATGTAGTAATCGTTGACAATCTCTCAAACTCTAAAATCGAGGTTCTTGATGGTATCGAGAAGATTACAGGCGTTCGTCCTGCATTCGAGGAAGTAGACCTTCGCGACATGGCAGCTACAGAGGCTGTGTTCGCAAAGTATCCTAACATTGAGGGTATCATCCACTTCGCAGCATCAAAGGCTGTAGGCGAGAGCGTTCAGAAGCCTCTTCTCTACTACCGCAACAATGTGGTTTCTCTCGTAAACCTGCTCGAACTCATGCCTAAGTATAACGTAAAGGGCATCATCTTCTCTTCAAGCTGCACTGTTTATGGACAGCCGAAGCTTGAGAATCTGCCTGTGAAGGAAGACTGCCCACACCAGAAGGCAACTTCTCCTTATGGCAACACAAAGGAAATCAACGAGCAGATTATCACCGACTATATCCACTCTGGTGCCAATATCAAGAGCATTGTTCTGCGCTACTTCAACCCAATAGGTGCTCACCCATCAGCAGAAATCGGCGAATTGCCTAACGGTGTACCTAACAACCTCATTCCTTACGTAACTCAGACTGCTATGGGCATCCGTAAGGAGCTTACCATCTTCGGTAATGACTACAACACACCAGACGGCACTTGCATCCGCGACTATATCTATGTAGTTGACCTCGCAAAGGCTCACGTATGTGCTATGGCACGTGTACTTGACCAGGAGACAGAGCCGTTGGAGTTCTTCAACATTGGTACAGGCAAGGGCAACTCTACTCTCGAAATCGTTAACACATTTGAGAAGGCTACTGGCGTTAAGCTCAACTGGAAGTTCGGTCCACGTCGTGAGGGCGATATCGAGGAAATCTTCGGCAACGTAGAGAAGGCTAATAATGTTCTCGGTTGGAAGGCTGAGGCTAAGCTAGACGACGTTTTGCGTTCTGCATGGAAGTGGCAGGTTAAACTGCGCGAGGATGGCATAATGTAATTATAGATACATATATTGACATTAAAAAATAAGGCAGGTAACGATGTCCGTTATCTGCCTTACTATTTTTATACTATCTCCATTTTATTCTTCACTTCCTTATAATACCTTCTCGACACCACAATATCCTCAGCATCGGACGGTGAATGAAAAATGTATTGTTATTTCTTGGATATCACTATTGTCTTGAACCAATCTCGCAAGATTCCTGCATATCCATTTTGCGAATCGCTTACAAGCACTACCACCTGGTCACCGTTTTCCAGTTGGGGTCCCAAGCACATTCCCTCATAATTTGCCCATGTCTGATTCACCATAGTTAGCGATGTGCGCCATGATGTCAGGAGACGTTTCTCTACATAAGGAGCACCAGGCACAATATCCCGATCAATAGCATAAGGCTCAAAAGTAGAAGGGTCTATAATATACAATTTGCACTGGCAGAAAGCGCCCATCTTTACTTTCGGTATGAAAGCCTCGCGCTCAAGCACAAGCAATTGTCCATCGGGCAATGCACACAGTTCGCTTACTCCCATCACATACGTCTTGGCCGTCTTCATAGTAGTGGGCATGTCCATGCGGTAAAGATATGCCACTGGGGTTTTGGTGTGGTCATTCCAGTCGAAGGATATGAGTCGCAGCACATTATTACATAAGTTCTGAGGAGTGGCAGGCTTGCCATCACGGCGCATTGTGCTCTCGTTAATAGTCCACAACTTATGATTTACGCTATCGTAAGTTGCCGACTCAAAGCTATAATTGTCATAAAACTCTGTAGCCGACATAGCCCATCCCCATAACTTCTTATTGTTATCTACTATAGCAGAGTTTTCGGTTGCATAAGCCATTGATATGGAGTCGGAATCAAGCAAATATTCCTTAAGTCGGCACTTACCCTCATTGGCAATCACCACCGTACGGTTGGACACACGCGTAATAGCCTCGTTGTCAAGTCCTATCAAGTCAGCCTTGCCATGTCCGCCAAGCCATTCTGCCTGCAATAATTCTCCAGTCTGCTTACTGATATAAAGTCGCACATTAAAGTAAAGAGCTGAATCGCTCTTATCGCTCACCATGGCATACACATCGTCATAAAGATGTGTTATGCCACTGTAATTGCCCACAGGAATGGTTTGCTTGAAATGCTTTTGGGGCAATTCTCTAACCATGTGCCACGAACCTGTAGTCTGTGCATTAATTATTCCTGCCGTCATCAAGGCTATTGACAGTATAAATTTCCGTCTCATAATCTTCAATTTTTGTCTACAGTTTTATCTTTTCCTTCACTCCCTTGCTCTCGTTGCTCATTCTATCGAGCGAGGTCACTACATAGGTATATTTTTTTAATCCGCCATTATAAGGCAGCTTGTACATAGTTTCGGGAGTGATAGCAACTATTTTAGTAGGGTCGTTGAGGTTTACTTTCTCGCCATTGGCAAAACGGTAGACCACGAATTTTGTAACAACATCACTCCACTTCTTCCCCTTAGGCTTTGTCCAAAACAACACCGGACCATCCGAAGTCCACACCGTAGTAACTCTCTTCGGTTTCTTAGGTGCCTTAGAATCAATAAACGGCATACGTGGTTGTAGGGCTGGATAACGCCAATAATGATTGCGCAGCATCGATCCATAGTTGCCTACGTTGTCAACAGCAGCCTTGGCATACCACAGCACAGTACCATTTACATAAGGCAACTGTGAATGAAGAGCAAACTTTGCAGGCATTTGATTACTCTTCGGATTATTGAGGTCGGCAAACTTAACAGTACGCTCTACATCCTCACCTATAAACAGTGGACGCTTTGAAGCATAACGGTTCCACCACTCTATCAGAGTCTTATAGTCAGCAGTCTTATGACCTATCTGCCAATAAATCTGCGGTACACTATAGTCAATCCATCCATTGTTCACCCATAAGAGCACGTCGGCATAAAGGTCGTCGTAGTTTTGTGTGCCACGTGTGTTGCTACCAATCTCCACTCCAGCACGTTTATTGCGGTAGATACCAAACGGCGATATGCCAAACTTCACCCAAGGTTTAATCCTGTGTATACTTTCGCCACACTCCTTTATAAATATGTTTACATTGTCTCGACGCCAGTCACCACGGTCGCGTATGCCATTGTTGTATCTCTGAAACTCACGCTCATCAGGTATCTGCAAACCTGCCACTGGATATGGATAGAAATAGTCGTCCATATGAATGCCATCAACATCATAGCGCGACACAATATCATTAACCACCTTAATAATATAGTCACGGTTCTCTGGCAATCCTGGATTAAGAATGAAAAGTCCGTCATAGGAGAACACGCTGCCAGGACTACGCATGGCAACATGATTGGAAGCGAGAGCAGACGTAAACTTTGTCTTGGCTCTATAAGGATTAAGCCATGCATGAAGCTCCATACCACGCTCATGACACTGGTCTATCATCCACTGCAATGGATCCCAATAAGGCGAAGGAGCCTTGCCCTGTTGACCTGTTAGGAAACGGCTCCACGGCTCAATGTCGCTCTTGTATAAAGCATCGCATTCGGCTCTTACCTGAAAGAATATAGCGTTGACACCATCCTTCTGCAGTTCGTCAAGCTGATAAGATAATGTCTGCTGCATCTTTTGTGTAGACATACCTATAAACTGTCCGTTTACACACTGAATCCAAGCTCCGCGAAACTCTCGCTTTTGCGGAATATAGGTGTTGTTTGAAGCAAACATAGCCACACTAAACATAAACAACACCAATGCTAAAAGTTTTCTTGTCATTTTGTTTGTTATCGTTTTCTGATTGAAAGTTATGTAATAGCTACAAAATTACGCTATTATTTTGGAAATAAAGAACTTTTAGCGAGAAAAAGACTTAAACAAAAGATATAAATAAAGGTAAAGAGTGCATCAAAATAGAATTTAACGTAACTCTATTTCGACGCACTCCCTACACATGAGAATCAAAATTTATTTAACTACTATCTTTTTACCATTCTGAATATAAACACCCGAGGCAAGACCTTTACGGCCATTAGCCACATTCTGTCCATTAAGGTTGTATACAGGAGCATTGGTGTTGGCCTTACTGTTCTCAACTACACTTATTCCAGAAGCATTCTCCTTATATATTCTAACATTGTCGACGGCGATATGCTTAGCCTGACGAGCCTCATAATACCATCCGAAATAAACAGGACATCCCTCCTGGAAACATTTTGTCACATCAAGAGTGAAGTGTTCTGGCTTGCAAGTCTCACCTTCTGCAAGTTCACTCTCGTCATAACCTGTGAACTCGTCGCAAACATTAGCCCAATCCTCCTTGTTGAAAGAATAGCGCAATCCTGCATTCGACTTTTTGCCTGTAGCCTTCTCCACAGCACTATAGTCGAGATCAAACTCCAAAGTAACCTTTTCATCTTTATCAACATCATCATAGATGGCAGGAGTCTCAAGCACTGCAAACATGCTGACCATTGGTGAGATTGAGGAAGTCATAGAGGCAAAATCCTTATCGAATCCACCACCAGTGACATTAAGCTCATACCAGTTGTCGAAACGCCAGAGATAATCAGTCTTCATTGAAGTGTTTACACGCTCAATAGTCCAGTCTGACGGTTTCAATCCACCAGTAAAGTCCTCAGCAAACGGAAGGTCGTATATCTGCTCATCACCATATGCAGTCTCAACAGTCACAGGCAGTGAAACAAATCCGTCGGTATAAACAGCCTTAACACTATAGTCGTATACGCCATCAGGAATGTTCTCATCTGTGAACTCTGTAGCAGGGGTCTCGCCCAACTGTGTGTTGCCACGGAATATCTGATATTTCTCAACATCATACTCCGAAGCCTTAGGAGCTATCCAAGCAAGCTTGGCATTACCATCTTCTACGTTTACTTCAAGATTATAAGGAGTGTTGCGTGTGCCAATGGCTACAAGATCGCCCACAAGTTCCGACTCACCCTCTGGATTGGCGTAAACAGCCTTTACAGAATAATACTGAACACCACGATTTACTCCTGTCTGCTCAGCAACAAGTTCATCAGGCTCTATCCATCCTGCGAACAACGCTCCATTGGCATAGCACTCATAATGATCGGGCAGACGATCACCTTCGGGAGCATTCCAAGTCAACTTGACATTATACTTGCCAGACTCTTCATCATATTCAGCAGTAGCCTTTACATCACGAGGAGCGTTTACTGTAGCCTCAGTAACTTTCACCTTCACCTCAGCTATCTCTGATGCAAGTTCGCCATTGACAGCCTGCACACCATAGGTATGTTCGCCAGGAGTCTTCTCCGACTTATCAGTATATTCAGTAGACTTAATATTGGCTATCAACTCACCATCGAGCAATACATTGTAAGTCTCGGCTGGAGCAACCACCTTGTAAGCCGACTTCTTAGGCTGTGCCACACGCTTTCCTGTAATAGCAAATGGTCGGTATGCAGGAAGTCCTTTGAGAGTCTTTGATATATTAGGAAGATTCTTGGCAGGGGCATTGGCAGCATCAACAGCCGAAGTGTAAAGACTAACATCATCAATGGCCCATGTGAAATACAAACCCGAGGTGTCATCATCCGGATTACTCTTTGCCTCGAAAGCCACTATAGCATCACCCTCTGAAGCATCGCCAAGATAAAGCGACACGAGCTGCCAGCCATCAGAACCGTTGCTGTCATAACGTGCATCCCATATCTCATTCCATGTTTTGCCTCCGTCATGGCTAACCTTCACATAGTAATGGTCGGGGAAATCCTCATAAGCACCATACTCTAAAAGTTCAGGTGCAATATATGTATAGAAGTTGAGATATTGCGCTCCCTTTGTGGCAGGCATAATGAGCCATTCATCCTGTACAGCCGACGATCCATCCTCATGAGGACATGCTTGATCCCAAGATATCACAGCGCTTCCCTTGCCAGAATGACGCCACATTGCCATCTCTTCCTCATCACCATCTTCTTCCATTGATGCTGTTGGGAATCGGAACCAAGTAAATGTTGGATCATAAGTATTGGTAACCTTCACAGTCCATGTCTCCGGCATGTTGTCATCCTCGAAACCCTCATTCAGCAAAGTGTCAGCTTTGGCAAAACGATCCCACGACAATGTCACATAGCCACTCGTTTCCGTAGCCTTAAGATTGCAAGGCTTTGAAGGAGCTTCCTGTGCATAGACTGCTGTTGAAAAGAATGCTGCCACCACAGCAGGGGCTGCATATCTTAGCCACGCTGACGTGGCATGATTAGCGTAAAAGTTCTTTTCCATAATATAATAGGTTTTATATATTTTTCTTTTTGCAAAGATAAAGACAAAAGTCAAAAAACAACATACTTTTATCCTTAAAAACATTACTATTTCGCGAAATAGTAACTAAAAAGAGCGTATTTAGATTAATTATTAATCTAAAACACGCTCTTTTGATATCTTTTGATACATAGAGGGCTTCATTCCAGTTGTCTTTGTAAACACTGTTATAAAGTTAGCTTGCGACTTGTACCCCACGCTTTCAGCTATAGCCTTTATTGTGAAACCTCCAAATCGCTCACTGTCGGCAAGCCTTCGCATAGCTTCCCTGATGCGATATTCATTCAGGAAGGTTCGAAAGTTTTTTCCATAACCATCGTTGATAGCCTCTGACACATAACGCGAATTGGAGTCAACAAGCTGTGCCAATCGCTCAATACTAAAGTCGGGACTACAAAACTCATCGGTTGACTCCATTACATTGCGTATGTTGTCGAGCAATTCCGCGCGGTGCATATCAGACAGGATCATTGGCGAAGTAGTAGGCAATACCTGGCTACGGTCGTAAAGACTGTTGTAGGCTTGTCGTAACTGACGTTTCTGAACATATACCCACACTAACAACACCGCAACAAGCACTATACCTATGGCAAGCGTCACAAGCCAACGATTCTGCATACGTATCTGTTGCTCACTGAACGTCTGTTTTTGTGTCAGAAAGCTTATTTTGGAGGCGTTACGTTTGGCATCAAACATAAATTGGGCATTCTTCATTGTATTAAATTCATCACTGCGGTGCAGAGTGTCAAGCAATCGTGCATACTCCAATCTGCAAGCAGTAGCTTGTGCGCCGTCGCCCTTGGCATCATATGCACGGGCGAGTTGATTCATGGCCTCAGCAAGCAAGCTGTTCTGTTTTGTGCTACGCGCCCATTTCTCATTTTTCTTAAGATAGTAGATTGCAGAATCAGGATTTCCATTATCTATATATAATTGCGCAAGACAAGAATTGCTGATGTCAATAAATGAGTTGTCGAGATTCTTGCTACGCGCATAGTTTTCTGCCTTGAGATAATATCCTGCCGCCTCATCCTGCCTGTTCTGACTCTTGGCTATAAGGCCGCGCCCCATAAGTATGTTGTAATGGTAGTCGGGCGTATGCTCCACATTCGTCTCCATCATATTGAAGTAAGCAATTATACTGTCGGTTTGCCCAACAAAGCAAGAAGCTCCAACAAGATTGTTGAGTATTGCGTTTTGCAGATTGCGGTTGCTGTGCTTACCACGCCTACTCATTGCCAACGCCTTGCGATAGAAGTAGAGTCCCATCTGATAGTCGCCCTGAGTACTGTATAAATTTCCTATACCATTATATATCATTGCAGTCAGTTCGTCTGCCCCATTGTGTTCGGCAATGCGCAAAGCGTCAAGATAATTCTTCATCGCCAACGCATATTGCCTGTCGGCATAGAATGTCTCTCCCGTCCTAAACAGCTTTGCAGCTATTGTTTTTCGGTCGGGAGCGATGTCTCCTGCGGCCATAACGCCATTACTCGACATTATGACCGACACCCATAATATAAATATGATGCGCACAAAACTACCCATCTACATTTCTTCTTTTTTTCTGTTTACTGTTTCTTTGTACTATTTGCCTGTTGACACACGTTTTATCACGCTATAGGCAGCATACAGTCCGAGCTCGCCTGCCTTGCTAAGGTCAGCTATACCATCCGATTTCAATCCATTAGCAATACGAGCCAAACCACGATTGTAGTAAGCCTCGGCAAGACTACTGTCAATGTTTATCGCACGCGTAAAGTCGTCGATAGCAAGTGTATATTCTTTGCGTTGCAATCGAACACAAGCACGATTGTAGTAGAGATACTGATTGTCGGAATCGAGCTGTATAGCACGGTCGAGATCGGCTATCACTCTAAGAGCCTTCAATGCCATGTCATTTCCCGAAACCGAGGCACGCGACTTGTCAAACTCATTGAGCATAGCCTGGCAATAGGCGCGATGCCACAAAGCAAGCACTTGAGTGGTATCTATACCAAGACTGGTGTTAAGGTCGCTCACTGCAGCCTCATAGTCCTGTGCTACACTCTCTGCAATGGCACGGCGCAAAAGCACAGAGTTCAACTTACGTTCGTCGCGAGTGCGATTGATAACATTGGTCAATGAGTCTATACGCGACAACATCAAGCGTGAGGCATGTTCATCGAGTTGACGTTCCAAACTGTTGATGAATATGCGTGGCGACTTAGGCGAAGCATCGTTAAGCTGCTCCACCTTCTGTGCAAAGGCGTGATAGATGTGCACTTCACTTGAATACTGTATATACGATAGATGAAACATGGGTAGAGGCTCCATGCCTGTGACACGGTTTTGCACTCTTCCTCGATAGTCGCTCTTGTATTCATGCTCGGCAGTCTGCTCATCGGCCACAACTATCTGGTTGTATTTGTTTGGATCAATCTCGCTGCGGCGTCGCATCTGCTTGCGTTGTTGGTTGGTCCATCGTTTCTGTATACCCTGACGTTTGTCCATTTGTGCCTTGAAAATACGGAACTCATCGAGTTCTGCCTTGGCAATCATGCCAAGCCGTCGATAGCAAGAGGCACGGCGCGAAAGACCGTTCCAGAAATTAGGAAACTGCTTAATCATTAACGTATAGTCGCGTATGGCAGCACGCAAGTTGCCCGTCTTGTCAAGCAATATAGCACGGTTGTATATGGCAAGTATGTTCTGCGGCTCCATCTTTATCACATAGTTGAAATCCTCAATTGCACGGTTGTCATCGCCAAGTTGCATACGCAGCAAACCACGGTTGTAGTGGGCGAGGAAATTCTCCGGGTCAAGATCGAGAGCAGTGTCATAATCAGCCATTGTACCACGCAGATTGTTGAGATTATAACGTGCAAGAGCACGGTTCACATAGTTGCCTACATTCTTAGGTTTAAGGTGAATTGCCTTGCCAAGATACGTATCGGCATCCTTCCATTTCGAGCGTGAAAGAGATATCATAGCACGTGTAGTCCACGCATCAGCATCATAAGGATCAACCTCAAGTCCTTTGTCGAGCCAATGGTCGGCTGCTGTGGTGTCGTTTTGGGCAAGACATATCTGAGCCTTAAGCGAATATGCACCTGCAAACTTCTTCCATTTGGTAACCACAGTGTCAAGCTCAAGTTGCGCTTGCTTATAGTCTTTCTGCTCTACACGGCATAGTGCACGGTTGTACCAAGCCGCTTGATTCTGAGGATTTATACGCAATGCATTGTCATAGTCTCCTATAGCCAAGTCGTATTTCTTCTGGCGTATGCGACACAAGCCACGCAACTCATACATATTATATATATAAGGATTGAGTTCAACAGCTTTCGTAACATCTGCCTCAGCACCCGAAAAGTCGTCAAGATAGAATTTGGCAAGTCCACGATAGAACCAAGGCTCATAGAGATATGGCTTTGCCGTGAGCACCTGGTTGAAATACTGTATAGAAAGCACATAGTCCTCATAATACAAAGCACTGCGTCCGGATATCATAAGGCGATTGGTGTTAAACTGCGCCTTTATAGGACCGACGTAAGCCAGAAGTAGTGTGAAAAAGAGGATTATATGTTTCATAGTAAGAAATGAAAGAGTATGATATTTAATTGACAATTGATAATTGTAAACCATCAATCATCAATTGTCAATTATATGTAAAACATTATTTACTTCTTTGGAGCCTTGGTGCGATATGTGCAGCGGAAACGTCCGAGCAAGAGGTTTTTAAGCTTGCTGCGCACCATCTGACGGCGCATCGGTGAGATGCGGTCGATAAACATCTTACCGCCAAGATGGTCAAACTCGTGCTGCATTACGCGAGCGAGGTATCCCTCCACCCATTCGTCATGCTCGTTGAAGTCCTCATCCATATAGGTGACATGTATTCGTGTGGGGCGTGTCACACTCTCGTGTATGCCCGGCAATGAGAGACATCCCTCCTCCATTGTCTCCTTCTTTGAGTTCTCATCATACTCCAAAATGTATGGATTGATGAATGTGTGGCGGAATCCTTTGTATTCGGGCAGGTCTTCACTCAGCACGTCAAGGTCGATAACAACAAGACGAATGTCAAGACCAATCTGTGGAGCCGCAAGTCCAATGCCTTCGCTTGCAGCGAGGGTCTCATACATGTTGGCAATAAGAGTCTTAAGCTCGGGATAATCAGGTGTTATGTCCTGAGCCTCCTTGCGGAGCACTGGCTGTCCGTAAGTATAAATAGGTAAAATCATTTGTTTTCTTAATATGTTATTTTCCCTTCATCCGAAGGTAATCCTGTAGAATTATTGTGGCACTTATCTCGTCGACAAGGGCCTTGTTCTGGCGTGCCTTTTTGCCTATGCCACTGTCGAGCATTGCCTTGTGTGCAAGCACCGAAGTGAAACGCTCGTCATAAAACTCAATGGGAATATCGGGCATCTGCTTGCGCCATTGCGCTGCAAACTGCTTTACACGGGCAAGATTCTCGCTCGGTTCACCATTGAGCTGACGTGGTTCGCCCATAACTATGCGCTCCACGGATTCGCGCGACACATAGTCCTTAAGATATTTCATAAGGTCGCATGTTGCAACAGTCGCCAATCCGCCAGGTATAATCTGTAGCGGGTCGGTGACTGCAAGCCCTGTGCGCTTCTTGCCATAGTCGATAGAGAGTATTCGAGCCATTGGGCAATCAATTATTTCTTATAGAGCAACCAAGCACCTGGATATTGGCCAACAAGCTGGTCGCGTGACTGTGCAGCCTCCGACTTAGTGGCAAAAGTAGTTGCTACAACACGATAGAGGTTGCGCTCTGAGTTGAACACAATCTGTGCGTTCTTACCGGCAGCCTTAAGCTGACGCTGCAAACCCTCGGCATTGGCCTTGACAGAGAATGAGCCAACAACCACACTGAAATTGCTCAGTCCAGAGCCGCTTATAAGGGTGAAATCCTCTGTGCGTACTGCTACATTGTCCGAATTATCTACAACTGTTGTTTCTGTGGCAGGTTTCTCCACGATAGGAGCCACAACTGGAGTAACCTCCTGTGCCGGCTGTTCAGCTGGCTGTTCGTGCTTAGCCTGAGCCTTATCATACATCTTCTTGTATGCACTCTCCTTTGACTTGCAGCTTGTGAAAGCCAATGCTACGCAGACACCTGCGCACAAAACCATACTTTTCTTCATATCAATATTGTGTTTTTAGAGATTTATGTTTATGTCCATTTTGGTGCGAAATTACAAAATATCTCATAATTAATACCTTATGACGCACATAAAGTTTGTTAAATGAGTTATATACATGGAATTTAACAAAAAATTGCAAAGAAAAGTAGTATTGTCGGAAAAAAATCATTATATTTGCTCTCAATAAGGTAAAACACGACAACATATCACTGTGGGTGTATATCCGTAGACGTAATTGTCGTGTCTGGTACCGCAGAACCATATTTCTATAACATCTAAACTTAAAACAACATGAAAGCATTAGGTTACATTGGCGCATTTCTCGGCGGCGCTATCGCCGGTACAGCATTAGGAATACTCTTGGCTCCTGAGAAAGGAAGCGAGACTCGTACAAAAATTGGCGACGCAGTAGACGACTTCTGCAAGAAGCACAACATCAAGGTAAGCCGCAAGGAGGTTGAAGACCTCGTTGACGACATTAAGGATGCTACTGACAACGTCAACGAATAATATCAACTCTACACAAGGCTAAATGTTCTCAACAGATAAAAACATAGAGACTATAGCGCAACTGATAGAGGTTGTAAGACATTACATCGGGCTTCAAACAAAATACATGAAGCTCGATGTAATTGACAAGATTGTGCGCCTGCTCACGGCCCTCGTCATGGTGGCAGTGCTCTCGTTGCTGCTCTTCATTGGGCTCATCTATCTGTCGTTTGCCGCTGCTTATGCCTTGGAGCCATTAATGGGCATTGCAGCTGCCTTTGCATGCATAGCCGGAGCTTATTTTGCCGTACTGCTCCTGTTTGTCATTTTCAGAAAGAAATGGATTGAGCGTCCGCTTGTCAGATTTCTCGCAAGTATGCTCATGCAAGAATAAGCAGACAACACATACACCACTACCCTACCGGTATTCTTTAATACTTATATATTATAAGGTATGACACAGAATGTTGCTGATAATGGCGAGCGTCAGTTTCGTTCGCTAAATGACATAAGGCTCTACAAGGAAGAGCTTAAAAAGAGGATAAAGCGCGACGAGGATCGCATTGCCGAGAAATGGAACTATCTTTTCCATCGTGAAGAAGATGCTCCACAGAACAAGGCACAGAAATTTGCCAAAATGCTGAGTCTCGGCTCGGGTGTGTTCGACGGAATGATGCTTGGCTGGAAACTCTACCGCAAATACCAAGAAGGAGCATTGCTCTTTGGTAAATCATCAAAAAAACGCAGATAAGCTATTTTGCTTATCTGCGTTTTTTTGATGTTCTCTTTTATCTCGTCAACGAGAATTTCATGCTCAAGCCGAAATCCTGTGTTGTTGTAGGATATGAGCTCGACGAGAGCAATGGGGTGTTGGTTTGACGGTCGTAGTAGAAACTCATAGTGAGCATACGCGAGAAGCTATAGTCGGCAGAGAACGACAGTTTGAATGCTGTGTTGCCACTGTTTGCCGATGAGGTCATGGTTGCAATGTCGCGACTTATCGACGCCTGCTTACGCAAGCTGAGGTCGAGACGCAGCTTTAAGTCGTTGTTCACTCCTCCCGACGAGCGTCCACGCTGTGTAAATGAAGTCTTTGCAGACAAGTCCTTATTGCCGCCACGTTGCTTCACCTTGCGATGTTTGTTGGAGCCACCACCAAACAGGTTGAAGTTGTTGATGGTGTATCCAGCGCCTATCACCCAGTCGTGCGACGACGATTCGTTTATTTGTACCGAAGTCATACTAAGACTTAGCACACGCGTTGTGCGATACTCAGCCTTGATGGTCATATTGTTGTGCAGTGTGAAGTCAATGCCAAGCAACGGCGAGAACGACTCGTTGATGCTCACTGTCGACACATTGTACATGGAGTTAGGTACAGGTGAGCCAGATGTGGCATCGGTTATGAATCCGAGTCCGTTCATGTATTCCATGAATGTGCTATACGACGAGTATGAGCCCACTGCATACACACTCTTATATGAGTGATTGAGGTTTACACTCTTGAACACATCGCTGAACCACGGCAGTTTCGAGAGTCCACTATATTTTATAGTCCAGTTGGGCAGCAGCTTCGACAGCGACGGGAATATCGACAATCCACCTCCACCCATATTGGTGTAAGCAGCAAGGAATGCTGGCACCATTACGTCAGAGCTGTATTTATTCACTCCTCCATTCTCTGCATTGAATGGTTTGCCAGCAAGTTGCGAGCCTGCAGGATATACCGCACCCGCATATTGAGCCTCAACACGCTGACGGAAACCTTCAAGCGAGTTGCAGAAACGCTCGAACGAAGCCGAATGATAGCCATTCCTTGCATTGCCCGAACCCTCAAACGCACTGCGCAGCGACATCGTTGTCATAGTGAATGTGCCACTCTGTGTTGTAGGATTGCCCTCATACATATACTGTACTGAGCGTGCCGTAGTCATTGTGCGCGACGCCATGAGGTCGATCTTAAGGTTGCGCACAGGCTCAAGGGTTGCCTTAAGCTGCAAGTCCTCAGTCTTGTTGGTAGTGGCAGGCGTAGCCAATGAGTCACTCATGAGTAGCCATCCGTTATCGCGTGCCTTGTCTATATAGCCATCACCCATAAAGCCGAAGGCAAAGTCAAGACCCGGAGCAAGCGGACCCATGTCGTGTCCCTGACCGAATGCATTGCCTATCATAGGCTTGAAGCCTGGCAGCGACATGGCATACTGATTGCGATAGCTCACACTTACATTGCGCACCATCATCAGAACACGTGCCACCGACTGTGCAGTGCGATACCACTTCAATTCGTCAAGCGGCTGCTTAGCCACAACCGATATTTTAATCTTCAAGGCAGAGTCCACCTTATTTAATATACGTATGCTGTTGTCGTCAAGCTTGCGATACTTCACCTCAAACGCCTTGCCGTCCTGTGTCTTTGCAGACACTATCAGTCGGCGTGTCTTCTTGCTGTGCACCACCTTAAGCGTCGTGTCTGGCAGAAGCGTCACTTCCTTCTCAAAGGCACGCTTGTTCTTAGGCAACTGCGAGCGCAACTTGTCTTCCTTGCCTTTCTGCTTGCCGTCGGCTCCATCCTTGCCTTTGTCCTTGTCCCTTGCGTCAATCTTCTTCTTGCCAGCAATCTTCCTGTTGGCATTGCTGCGGCTTGTAGAACTGACAGCCGAGTTTGTCTTCTTGAATCTGTCGTTTGCCTTCTTCAAGAATGGCACGTGATCGTAGAGTTTCTCAAGATTGAACTGGCCGTTGAGGTTTATCTGTCGGTTGTTGGCAATAGTGTTGCCAAGCGACGTTCCGTCCTCAAGGTCGGTGCCACGCGCCCAGTTATAAGAGGCGTTGTATGTAGCATCCGATGTCACCCAGTCGAATACAGGCAGTAGATTGATAGGCAACTTGTAGGAAGCCTGAAACTGCTGGCTATAGTTCAACGGTGTGCCCATATGCTTTATCGAAGTCCACACGGAGTCCTTCCATGCCTCATAATGATCGGGATACAGATCCTTGTTCACGGGTGAGTAAGGCTCCTCTATCTCGGCATTCGTGGCACTCTGGAAGTTCATATGAAGATTCTTCGTGAGGTCCCAGCGCAAGTTAAACTCACGATTCCATAAGAATTGCGACGAGAATGTGAGCGGAAGCTTCTGATTCTCGGTCGACTCCATGTCGCGCTCCTGCAACTCATAGTAGTTGCGTGTTATCTCGGAGTTGAAGCCAACGTTTTGCGGCAACCAGTTGAATCCAAACTTCTTTGGCAGGTCGAGCCATTTCGATTTCGACTTAATCTTCTTGAATGGTTCAAGAGGCTTGTATACAGGAGTCCACGAATAGTTGACAGAGCCTCTCCAGTTGTCCTCTTTCTCATAGACAGTAGTCTCACCCGTAGTGTAGCTATGGCTATGGCTGTAGGAGAACGAGAAGTTGGCAGGGTCATAAGGCATAGGATGACGCTTGTTCTGTATGCCCACTCTTACATTGGATAGCGAGAAGTTGGTCTGTGTCACCTTGGTCACGGCAATACTCTCAATGGAGTCGCGCTCATGCCGGGAGCCTGCCGCATCGAGAGCATCGTCAAGCTCCATGTCGGTGTCTAGCGGATTATACTTTGGCGATGTTTTCTCCTTTGTCACCGAATAGTAGAGCGGTGCACTCACCTTAGCCTTGTCGGGGAAAAACTTACCCAGCTCCACATTGGTGGTCACTGTATAGTTCGACTGATTATCGGTGCTGCGCTCAGCCACACCTTCCTCCAATCCTCCAAAGCCAGACGACACATATCGTCCTTGAGCGTTTATTGTGCCGAGGTCGGAGAGTTGAATGTTCAGATTGCCCTGCGCAGCCCATCCGCCTGAATTGTTGAATTCCTTCAGTCGAAGTTCGTTCACCCACACCTCGCCACTCTTTTCCTGTCCTGAGTTGTTGCGCACACCGACAACCATAGTCTTCACTTCGCCGAGTGTAGGATTACCCATCACCGTGATGCGGTTCTTTGGATTGTCTGTGTCGTAGGCGGTAAAGGCACGGTTGTAGGACGCCTGTCCCTGAGCTTTCGCCTTATTGCGCTCCTTCTTTAGTCCGGTGAACAACGAGAGCGGAATGTCGAGCATATTGTCCTTAGGCCATACTGCCCACGCTGCCTCCGAAGAGAAACGTCCATACTGGCCGGGTGCAGTAAGTGTGAGCGGTATCTCGTATTCGTAGAAATTGCTCTTGTAGTCGCTGCCAAGACGTATGAACACCGACATCTGACCGTCCTCCAGTCCCGTTACGTTTGGCTCAAACGCATTTGCATGCACAAACATCTGCAGTCGTTTGTATTGTCTCAGGTCGAGCGATGTGTTCTTGTACACCGCCTTAGCCTCGCCTGTGCCAAGGTTGTTCACAGTGAGAGCAAGCGCCTGCTCGTTATTCTCCACAAGCTGCGGCTGTGTCGGGTCCTGTCCACGCTGAATGCCCGGAGGCAGAATATAGTTGACAGGTTTCTTGTCGCTGTTCTCCTCGATGTTGACAGCGCTCACCGAGAGTCGTCCTGACGTATTGGCAGAATTATCAAGGTTTTGTTCATACACTCGCCATGTACCGCGCACGAGGTCAAGTGTGGCAAAACGCAACACGATAGGATGCTTGAAGCCGGTCATGAACATACGCATGAAGCGCATCGAAGTAAAGTCGTTGATCGAGCCAAACTTCTTCTCATACTCGGTGAGCGGTATGCGGAACTGATACCAGTCGACCGGTTCCTTGTTGCCATTGCGCAATGGGCGCGACGTTGTACGCTTGTCCACGATGTAGTTCTTGCCAATCTCCAGGTCTTCAGGACGTATGGAAATGTGATACTGGAAGTACTTCTCGTATTCATTGAGCGTATAGTCCTGGTTGATGTCCTCCACATCAGGAGTTGACTTATAGGATGTGTCGTAGCTCTCCGTGCGCGAGTCGGTGTCGGGAGAGTTGCCCTGTGGGTTGTTGATATATTTGTAGCGGCGCAGAATAGGAGCCTTCATCTGGTCGTAATCGGTACCACGGAAATAGTGGTAGTTGTCGCCGGCAGGGTCAGCCCATATCGAGTCCCACACGGCAGGACTCACCTTACCCTGTATCTCGGTAAGGAAATCCTGATACGACTCCCACTTCTGCTCCTCCTCGTCGTTGAGTCCATTGAAGCCCACATCCTGCAATGCGCGCGAGCCCTTGGTTGTGGCAAAAGCATAAGTCACAGTAGCCTGGTTGGGCACTTTTCCCCACTGTGTTGTGGTGAAGCTCTGCGAGCCATCAACTGGCATTCCACTCTCATAGAATTTCTTACCATCGCGCAAGATATCCTCACTCATCTCGCCAAGGTTGATGTAGAAATCGCCACCATAATCCTCTGCTTTTCCCTCCTTACGCGTATAAATAAAGGGGTCGAGCATCCAAAACTCCACATATTCTATATTAGCAGCCTCAAAATCATTGGTGTCGAGTTTGCGCATCATGCCACCCCAATGCTTCTGCGGATTGTTCAGTGTACCATCGGCATTCAAGTCGGGATTGAAGTTGTACGGGCCTCGCTCATTGGGGTAATAGGCAAGGTTGAGCACATTTATTGTAGACGAAGCACCATTGTAGGCGCTTTGGTCGCGATTTGGAAACAGCTCACTCACGTAAACCTCACGCACATAGTGGTTGCTAAGTTGGTCGAGGTCGCTCTTGATATGGCTTGGAGTGAGCGACGACGAGCGGCGAGTGAAGATAGGGTCAATGTAATACCATGCCATACGCGAGCGGTTGAAGCCAGAGCGCAACGTCGACTTGTCGGACGACTCGGCAAACATCGACGGCACAGACGACAGTATCCACGACGTTGGTGTTGACACATCAATTGTGTTCTTAGCCTCCTCAAAGTCGTCGATATACGACGCATTATCCTGTGTGCCATGACTTTGTCCGGCTATAAGTTGGGCAAACTCGCCCGTGAAGGATATCTGCGATGGCTGTGTGAGATGCAAGAAAGGCAACTTGTCGAGCATATTGGTGAGCCATTGGCTCTCCTTCTTCCAGTTGATATTTAAACCCCAAAGAGTGTTGTTAAGCGGCTCATTGCCCATATTCACCTTGTTGGTGAGGGCCTGTTCAGACAGATGCTGGAATGTACCCGACAGTTGGAAGTCCTTCGAGAAGTCGTATTCCCAGTTCATTCCAAACATGGTCTTGCGCTCCTGCGCATAGTCGGTGTTGCTTTCGAGCGACACATTCACCTTTGTTCCTGCATCTATTATACTCTGATTGAGAATGGTCACCTCGCCGGCGGAATAGTCAACCGAATAGTCGGTACCCTCGGCAAGTGTTATGCCACCCGCTGTTACCACCACCGAACCTTGCGGTATGTTGTAGGCTCCTGTAGATATAACATTGGCTGATGTACCGCGAAACTGTCCCATGAGTACATACTTGTCCTTCTCGGCAATCTGCTTTGCCACGGTCTTTGTTGAGTCGTAAAGTTCGGTGAATGCGTATTTAGAAGCCTGTTCCGCCGAAACCCCCTTGTCCACAAGATAGTTGTACATATACTTACCAAAAGGCTCAGATACGGGGAAGAACACTCTACCGTTAGACACAGTATACCCCTCCACATAGTCGAAGTAACCATTCGAGTGGGCCTTGTTATTGTTATCGAGACGGTCGGCTCCGAGCAGTTTCACGATGGTCTGATTCTTCACCTGTGGTTCAGGTATGTATGTCAGATACACGCCAGCCGTGTCGCTCTGGAACTTCACGTCGAGACGGAATTTCTCCTTCTCTACCGACGAAGCGAGATAGTACACGTTCTTCATCATCAATCCCCAGTTGCCTTGCTGCGGATTGTTGGAAGTATTTTTCAGCGATTTGACAAACAACGCCTGCGACACATCGGTAACATCGCTTGCAAACTCGCCCACCTGATAGGTCACTCCACCATAAGTGTACTCATAAGCCACGGCAAGCACCTGATCTGTCTGCAATTGAGTCTTCAATGACACATAACCCAACGACTGGTTTACGGTATACTCCGATGAGTTAAGCAGACGTGCTTTCTCAAGCTTCTCGTAGTCGCTGCCTCCATGAAAACCAGGTATACCATCAAACACTGTTGTCGTCTCGTCGATATTACGCGCGGCGGCATACTGCGAAGTCATTGATGAGTATTCGGAATTTGCCGAATTCGAAGGCACAGGTTGCCCTGTCACACCCCAAGCAGGGTTTGACACACGAGAGTTCTCGCCCAAGTCGGTCAGGGCAATAATGTTGCGGGTGTTGGCTGTAGTACCCGTTTTGTTGGTCACCCATATCTCCACACGGTTAATCTTCACACCAGAAGTGAGGTTGGGTAAGGTGCGCATCGACTCGTCGTAGCGGTCGTGGAAATATTGTGCAAGAAAGAAGTGTCGGTTGTCCTCGTAGTTAGCAGCGTCAATCTCAAACGGCGTGAACTGCTTGCCACCTTTGGATGATACGCTCTTGGTTGATGATTTCTTCTGCGAGGCGACGAGTTGCAGCTTGAGTTTGCCAAATTGCAAGTCGGTACGCAATCCGAACAACGACGAAGCTCCTTTCACCAACGACGAGTTGGAAGGGAACGACACATTACCTGCTTCAACAAGTTTCACAATCTCGTCTTCCTTGCCATCATACTTGAGCTTAAGGCTCTGGGCGTCGAAGTCGAAAGTGGCGTCGGTGTTGTAATTTAGGTTCATGTTCACCTTGTCGCCCACCCTACCATTAAGGTTAAGGTTCACCTTCTCGTCGAAATCCATAGTCGTGGTCTTGCGGTTGCGCACAGGCAGCGACGGATTGTCTATATTCTTCATCGTGGCACCGAACTTCAGCTCGGCAGTACCCTGTGTCTTTATACGCACGCCACCAGGACCGAATATCTTCTCAGCCGGACCAAGGTCGAAGTGCATATCCGAGAAGTCGAACTTCTCCTTGCCCTTGGCTTGGAAGATTTCGTCGTTCTTCTTACGGAAGAAGTTCTGCATCAGCTGCTTCTCACTCCACTTGAGATATTCTTCAGCCGTCATCATCACAGGAGCATTGATATAAGTGTCGCTTATCTTCGAGCCAATGACATAGCGGTCGAGCGAGTCATTATACTCCACATCCTGCTTCAGGTTGTCGGGACGCTTAAGGTCGGCAGCCCCCTGCGAGAGGTCGTCAAGCGTTATAGGCAGTGTTCTTTGTATAGCCCAACGCGGATGAAGCAGCGAGTCGGGTATGGAGTCATCGTCCGACAATATGGGCTGTGCAGCTATGCGCTGCGAGTCCTTGCCGCCTGTAGCCTTGCGTTCGCCATCCCCATCACGCTTGCCATTGCTTTGCAGCACCGTCCCATTGCCAGCCAAACGCTGCTGGCGTTGCGGCAAGCGCAAGGGAGTCTGCGTCAGGGCATAGGCAGCTATTGTCATCATTACGAGCATGACGACAAACAAGCGGGCTGAGAGATTCCTATGAATAAAACGAGTTATGGTATTCAAAAAAGTCATCAATATATACTTTATTTTATCTGCTTCAATGCCAACTTCACTACCTGCTCTACTGGAAGCGAGGCATCGTCGGTAAGAATAGCCGTGACAACCTTAGCCGAAGGAGCTGGCGAGAAGCCGAGCATGGTAAGAGCAGCCACAGCCTCATCGCGCACATCCACAGGTATGGTGGAATCGGCAGCTGTTCCAGCCGACACCTCCTGGGCAATGCCAAGCGAGAGAATCTTGTCCTTCAGGTCTACAATGATGCGTTGGGCAGTCTTCAAGCCGATGCCCTTAACGCTCTTGAGCAAACGTTCGTTGCCAGTGGATATGGCATTGGCAAGCTCCGAAGGCGATGCCGACGAGAGTATCATGCGTGCAGTATTGGCTCCCACACCCGACACAGTGATTAGCAGGCGGTAGAGGTCGCGCTCCTGTTTGGTGGCGAACCCAAAGAAAGTGTAGCTGTCGTCGCGTCCACCAGCTACAAGACTCTCGTGAACAAACAGCTTGACATCCTTCTTGCCCTGTATCGACTCATAGGTGTTCAAGGAAATGTTAAGGGCGTATCCCACGCCATAAGCCTCAACTACGGCCTGAGCCGGTGTCAACTCTGCCAGCTCACCTTTAATATAATCAATCATTGATACGTATCTATTAAATAGTGTTCTTGTAATATTACATAGATAATAACGCCACATCCCAAACATTATTGTATATAATGACCTACAGATTTATATTTAATGCCACACCTACTTAATATATAAGGCCAATAGATAACAAAAAGCATACTAAAGAAAAGATTTTTTGAAAAAAGTTGCAAAAACATTTGGTGGTTTCACGGGAAAGCACTACCTTTGCACTCGCAATTACGAAATAGCACAATTACAACAAAAACAATGGCTCCGTAGCTCAACTGAATAGAGCATCTGACTACGGATCAGAAGGTTGCAGGTTTGAATCCTGCCGGAGTCACTCAAAGTTCATCTTGCACATCAGATGAGCTTTTTTGTTGCCCAAAGGAAAGGTGCTCGAGTGGTTGAAGAGGCACGCCTGGAAAGCGTGTATACGTCAAAAGCGTATCGTAGGTTCGAATCCTATCCTTTCCGCACAGACGTTAAATTTATATTGGCTCCGTAGCTCAACTGAATAGAGCATCTGACTACGGATCAGAAGGTTGCAGGTTTGAATCCTGCCGGAGTCACAAAGCATTCCATAAAAGAGGACATTACTTCGGTAATGTTCTCTTTTCTTGTTACAATCCGACACCTATTCTTTTTTGAACAGCCAATCATTATTGAATCAAATATTATTATATCCACCATATTTTATCATTCATGCATGGCTCGAACATTAATAACATAATACAGGCAACTGCCTGTGCAAAAAATAGTTAACAAAACAATCTTTTCATCATCTTTATTGTTTTATCTCAATAAAAACCAGTACCTTTGCACCCGCATTTTGCACAAATAACAATTTAATTCACAAAAAAGTTCTATGTATTTAGATCAGGCAAAAAAACAAGAGATCTTTGGACAGTACGGAAAGTCTAACACTGATACTGGTTCAGCTGAGAGCCAGATAGCATTGTTCTCATACCGTATTTCCCATTTGACGGAACATCTTAAGAAGAACCGTAAAGATTATACTACCGCACGTTCATTGACACAGTTGGTAGGAAAGCGCCGCGCATTGCTCAACTATTTGTACGACCGCGACATCAATCGCTATCGTGCTATCATCAAGGCTCTCGGTCTGCGTAAGTAATCCATCTACGCTTAGCCGCCTTGAAAGTAGCAAATGCCCAAAACGGCAAACTTGCTTAAGGCAACACAAAAGTCCCGAAAATTCTGCAAGGAGTTTTCGGGGCTTTCGCGTTTTATATATATTTGTTTATGAAACTGGCGTATAATTCGCATTTTTTATGTAAGTTTGCAACCATGAAAGCAAAAAACATTCTATTCACACTGCTCGCCTTTCTTGGCTTGAGCATCGGATGCACGGCTCAGGAGACCGTGAAGACGTTAGAACCTAAAGAGTTTATCACTGCCTTTAATGCTGACACCACAGCTATTCTGCTCGACGTGCGCAAGCCTGCTGAATTTGCCGAAGGACATCTCTCTCGTGCCATAAATATCGACTGGCTCAACCCAAAGGCTTTTGACGACGGCATTAAACAGCTCGACCGTTCACACGTCTACTATATCTATTGCCGCAGCGGACGACGCAGCAATGCTGCTGCCGTAAAAATGAAAGCCGCAGGATATAAGGTTGTGGATATGCGTGGCGGAATATTACGCTGGCAGGAACTTGGTTTGCCCACAGAGAAATAAAAAAGGATGCATCTGCTTGACACAAGCAAGCGAAACCTTTTTCGCTTAAACTTCTCTTAAATTATAATAGAAGAGAAATACCAACAACTAAGAAGCAAAATATAATTGAAAACCTAAAAAACCAAAAACCTATAATGAGACAAATACAAATAGAACACAAGTGTGTACTTGCAGCGACAGCCTTGTTGCTGCTTGCCGCTGTGCCTGCCTCGGCACAGGTGCAGGAGCAGCATGTGCAGCGCGACACCATCCCTACTTATTTAAAGATACAAAACAAGGGTATTGTGAACAATGCACTTGACGTATTGAACGGCAACGCTGCCGGTGTGAGCGTAACATCGAACGGCATGGACCGTATGGCGCAGCTGTCATCTGTGCGCGTGCGTGGTACAACATCTATTATTGGTGGCAATGATCCACTTGTCATTATTGATGGAGTTACGAGCGACATTGCCACACTGTCTACCATTTATCCTGCCGACATCGAGAGCTTTGCAGTACTTAAGAACGCTGCCGAGACAGCTCTATATGGCTCACGAGGCGCATCTGGCGTGATTGAGGTAAAGACAAAAAAGGGCACGGGCAAGGGATTTCAGATATCGTATGAGACGAATGTCGGCATTGAGTCAATGGCGAAGAAACTCAACATGCTGTCGGCAGACGAGTATCTTAGCACAGCCAAAAAGCTCGGAGTGTATGCCAATAACGGTGGCTACGACAACAACTTCTATGACGTAATCACACGTACAGGATTTGTACAGAACCATTACCTGGCTTTCAGTGGTGGCTCAGAGCAGTCGAACTATCGCGCATCGTTCGGATATATCGACCACAACACCATCATCAAAACCAAGGACTACAACAATTTTGTAGCCAAGATAGATGTCACGCAGCACGCCTTTGACAACCGCCTTACGGGCGACTTCGGAGTGTTCGGCTCAACATACAAGAACAATGATATCTTCGATTCGCAAATGCTGTTCTATTCTGCCGCATGCCAAAACCCGACATATCCTGCAGGACGCGACGCCAAAGGCAACTGGACAAAGAACGGAGCAGCATATCGCATAAATCCTCCAGCTGCCATTCTCGCCGAACGAAGCGACCAGAAGGAGATGTACTTCAACACTCACATGCGATTGCTCTACAATCTCGCCCCGTCACTCAAGCTGTCGGCTTTCGGCAGCTACTCGTATACATCTAACGAGAACTCGGAATTCTGCCCCACATGGGTGTGGGCACAGGGCAATGTATACCGAGGAGAGTTTAAGAAGCAGGAGTATCTCGGCAACGTGTCACTCGACTACGCGCATACATGGAATGCACACTCTCTGTCGGCAAGCCTCTCTACAGAATACCATTACCAAGAGCGCACGGCTTTCTGGACACACGCTAAAGGCATAACAACCAACGAATTCGGCTACGACAACATCGGAGCCACATCGTCGCGTCCTTACGGTGCGACTGGAAGCACATACGAGGACCAATCGCTGGCATCGGTTATGGCCAACGCCTCTTACACATTATATAATAGGTATAAGCTGACATTGACCATGCGCGGAGACGGCTCGTCGATGGTGGGCGACGACAACACATGGGGATTTTTCCCATCAGTATCGGCAGAATGGGATGTGAAGAAGGAGAATTTCTTGCGCTACTTCAACGGCATCAACACATTAAAGCTACGCACAGGATACGGACGCTCGGGCAATCTGGGCGGCATATCAGCCTATACAACAATGAACAATGTGCAGCAGACAGGCATAGTGCCGGTGAACAACACACCTACTGTGACGCTCGGAACCATACGCAACAACAACCCCGACCTGAAATGGGAGACCAAATCAACATTCAATATAGGTGGCGAGATAGGACTATGGCACAACCGACTGATGCTTACTGCTGAATACTACTATTCCAAGACCACCGACATGCTATACTCATATGATGTGCCTGTGCCGCCTTTTGCCTACGACAAATTGCTGGCCAACATAGGCGCTATGTCAAACCAAGGTCTTGAGATAGGTTTCTCAATAGCTCCGGTGCAGACCAAGGATATCGACCTGAACGTCAGCATGAATCTCTCGTTCCAAAAGAACAAACTACTGTCGTTGTCGGGCAACTACAACGGCATGAATATGTCGGCCGCCAATATCACGGCAATAGGCTCAATAGACGGTGCCGGACAAAATGGCGGCGACAACAACCATGTGCTCTACCAGATAGTAGGACAACCATTGGGAGTGTTCTATCTGCCACACTGCACAGGACTCTACAAGGATGAACAGGGAACTATGAAATACAAGATAGAAGACCTTGACAACAATGGCACTATCGACTTTGGCGACGGAGGCGACCGACGCATCTGCGGACAGGCTACACCTAAGGCCACACTCGGCTCAAACATATCACTGCGATACAAAGACTTCTACATGTCGCTACAGATGAACGGAGCATTCGGACACAAGATTTTCAACGGCACGGCTTTGGCTTACAACAATATGTCGTCGTTCCCTACCTATAATGTGCTGAAGGGTGCACCCGAAAGAAACATTGTAGACCAGAACGTATCTGACTATTGGCTGGAACGTGGCGACTATCTCAACTTCGAATATCTCACCATAGGCTACAATGTCCCTGTGAAGAGCAATGTCGTGCGTTCGCTACGCGTGTCGTGCAGCGTGAACAATCTCGCCACTATCACCTCCTATAGCGGACTGACACCTATGATAAACTCCTATGTAGTCAACTCGTCAATGGGCATCGACGACAAGAGGTGCTATCCCACTTACAGGACTTATTCTATAGGAGTGAGCATGCAATTCTAAATTGCCTATATTTATTTTTTACACATGTAACGATTGAAGACTATGAAACATAGATTTTTAGCTTTATCTATTCTCGCCTTGTCACTCTCAATGACGAGTTGCCTCGACGAGAATCCTAAAGACCAAATACCAGAGACGGACATTTACGACTCCGCCAACAGCCTGTATGTCAACACAGTAGCCTCGCTCTACAACTACATAGGAGCGCACGATGAAGGCGAAGGCTTGCAGGGCACATGCCGTGGCATATACGACTACAACACTCTTACCACAGACGAGGCTATCATACCTATCAGAGGCGGCAATTGGTATGACGGAGGTTTATGGAAAAACATGTACAACCATACATGGACTGCAACCGACACCGACCTTTACAATGTATGGAAATATCTTTACAAGGTGATTGTGCTGTCAACAAAATCACTGGAGACCATCGAGCAACACAAATCCTTGCTTACAGAACAGCAATACATGGAGTATCTGGCCGAGGGGCGTGCCGTTCGCGCCTTGTTCTACTACTATGCCATGGACATGTTCGGACGCATCCCTATCCTTGAGTCATCAACCCAGAAGATAGCCGACATACAACAGAGCAACCGCAGCGATGTGTTCCGCTATATTGTGAACGAACTGCAGACAGTGGCTCCACTGTTGCCAAATGAACACAGCAACCTGCAAGGCAACTACTATGGAAGGGTTACACGACCCGTGGCATGGTTCCTACTTGCCAAGCTCGCACTCAATGCTGAGGTGTATGCCGACGACAACTGGACCGACTCATCACGTCCCGACGGCAAAACGATTATGTTCGACATCAACGGCACACAGAACAACGCATGGCAGACATGTATATATTACTGCAACCTGATTGCGGATGCCGGATACTCACTCGAAAGCGATTACACCAAAAACTTTGCCGTACACAATGAGAACTCAAAGGAAAACATCTTCACCATACCTTTGGACAAGATGCTCTACACTAATGAGTTTCACTATCTCTTCCGCTCACGCCACTACGCACATGGAGGTGCATATGGCGGAGCTTCGGAAAACGGAACTTGTGCCACACTGCACACCATGACAGTTAACGGCTACAACACCGACACGCCAGACACACGCCTCTACATGAACTTCTATACAGGCAAGGTGGAGGTAGACGGCAAATACGTAACTCTCGACGACGGTACTCCACTCGAATACAAGCCACTCGCTGTTGAACAGAACCTCACGGCAAGCGAATATATCGAGACGGCGGGCGCACGTATGAAGAAATACGAGGTCGACCGTACGGCATATTCAGACGGTCGTATGCCCGACAACGACATTGTACTCTACAGATATTCAGACGTGCTGCTTATGAAGGCAGAAGCCAAGGTAAGGAACGGGGAATCGGGCGATGAGGAACTGAATGCTGTGAGATTGCGTGTGGGAATGCCTTCAATAGCAGCCACACTTGGCAATATCCTTGACGAACGACTCAGAGAACTTGTATGGGAAGGTTGGCGACGACAAGACATGATAAGATTCGGGACATACTACAAACAGTATGATATACACACACCATCGGATGCTGACAAGAAAGGATATACAACGGTATTTCCTATTCCACAAAAAAGCCGTGATATGAACACGAACCTAAAACAGAACCCTGGGTATTGAAAAAAACAACCATTTTTACCCAAACAACCATTGGTTCTACATAAATAAGGAAATCAAAAAGCCCCAACCATTCTTCGTACTTAGAATAGTTGGGGTCTTTTTTTATCTTACTACAATCTTCTTGCCGTTGACAATATAAATGCCTGCATTCAGAGCAATGCGCTTCTCTGCTCCGGCATTAACCTTAACATCGGCAATCTTACTGCCCGAAATATTATATACGGCCACTGAGCACGGCTTGCTGCTAAGCACTGCTATCTCGCCCTTGCCTCCACAGACATTAATAGAATTGTCGATTGTGACACCAGCTACACCCGTGTCGCTCTTTCCGGCGATATAGACCAACTGCTCGTTGCCTCCCATCAGATAGTATCTGTCATCATCTATATACAGATTCCATTCCGGCACTTTGCATGAAGGCAATACATATTCCCCACTGTCTTCATCGTACACCTCTATGTAGTTAAGCACCGACCTATATCCAAGCTCCTCTAATGTAAAGGTGGCTGTAATATCGGTGACTGCTCCACCTGGCAACATCTTTTGGTCGGGATAAGCATAACCAGAAAGAGTCTCACCATTAAGATTCACAACCTGATATTTCAATACGGCATCCTCGTTGTCGTTGCGGAAACTGTAAGTAAACACCACCTTGTCATCCTCAACCTTAGGTGCTCGCACGACATTGCTGAAATATTTGGCATTTTCTGTCTCAAATACACCAGGAGTGGCATTGCTTGAAACACCTACAAGCGAAACAACAGCATCGCCCAACTGCCTAACATCAAAATGTTGCGCTTCGACTAACACTGCTTCTGTAAGATTGTCAACAAGCCATACATAAAGGTCACTGGCATCATCTTCAGCCTCAACGCTAACCTTACGCTCTATAGTAGAATGCGGAGGAATGACAACAAATATGTCATTGGATGCGCGGTCGGGCTGTGTGGCCTCGCCGTTGGAATAAATGTCAACAAGACCTATGAAGTCTTCATCAGCATTGTTGCTAAGGGTCATAGTGAACGAGTTGGAAGCTCCTGCATATACCTCTCCCTCGTCGGATGTCAGCTTAGCCGACAAGACACTGCTGTGATCAATAGCAATATCAGTGGCTGTCACAACAAACCTGAACGGTTTCACTTCATCATAGGCACAACACTCCCATGTCTTGCCATCGGTGCTGTAAATACCATATACAGTTGTTGTACCAACGGGGAAAGCATATTTGATGTTAAACGTAGGGATTATTCCAGCCATGTATCCATCGTCACCTCTTCCTGGAATAGTACAGTCCGAGGCCACATTTGAAATAGGACTATAACTACCGTCAGCATTCTTTACACCCATTGCCAGGCTACAAGTAAAATCATTGCAGAGCTGATTGTACATAAGTTCCTCTATGCTAATGCTGAATTTGGCGTCCTTGTTAGGTCGCGTAGCTTCGTTCAAGGTTGCAACATGCTGGCTGGAACGCCATTTGGCAATTATGACAGGTGCCTGCTCTACAACGGGATTGTCCTTTACCCCATTGTCGGGACGTATGCCCACAATCATACTGCAACTGCGGTTGTAGCCGTCGGGAGCATTGCCCGAACCCACACCTCCTTTGTCAGGATTGATGATAGTAATGTCGAAATAGCCATTCTGCATTCCTCCCCAACCCCAGTTGATATGATACAGACCATTGCCATCGGAACCATCACACACAAACTCATGTCCACCGCCAGTTGAAGTGCCAGAATAAAGAATAGGGCGGGCAGCCTCAAGTTCTCGATTTATTATCTCGGTCCATTCCGTAAGCGAGTACTGCCAACGTATAAGGTCAACCATATAGTCGCCGTCATAACCAAAGTATTTGGCAAGCACATTGGTAGTGATTATTGCTCCCGATTCACGAGCATAGTCCATATTAACCGCAGATCCACAATGAGCCATAAGCTTTGCCACAGCGTCAGCCTGCTCCTCATTGTAGCCATTGCTATAATCAGGAAGCATGTTAGCCCAATCATAAGGCTCGCCCTTGCTGATAGAAGGCATACTTATTCCATAACTTCTTGTGACGTAAGCAGGAATGTCTTCCATAAGTTGCTTGGGATACTGCCAATATGCCATCACCTGCGCCATTGCCGTAGCCGCACATCCTGTTGCAGCATTATTCACGCCATCATATATAGGGCAAAGGTTGTTGAAAGGCTCTCTTTGATTCCACTTGATTCCATCAAGCAATGGCGAGACAGCCACATTGGCACTCTTGCCCGACTCACGCAGATACTTAGCCTCGGCTATATCCCTCGTGGCATAAGTGTCGCCCTTCTTCACTGCCTCTACAGTCTGCTCGTAGAGCTTGAGATAATTGGCTAAATTGTCGGGGACATTATCCTCAAAATAAGAGCCTCGGTCGGCATAACCCACAATATCAGGCATACGTTTGTCGCCTGACACTATGGTAAATCCATTGCCATTGCCATTGTCAAACACATAGTAGCCAACTTCGCGTGTAGTCTTTGCAGCCTTGGCACGCTCAGCCATAGCCTTAGAGCGGGCCTTAGCCTGTACGTCAATCACAACGCCAAGCTTGGCAGCCTGACGCTTAGCTATAGCAAAAGCATTGTCAAACGACCGCTGCTGGGCAAATGCCCCAATACTCACCATCATAAAAGCAGGCATCAAAAGTAACAGGTTTCTTTCCATTTGAATTAAGTTTTAAGTTCTGTAATAGTTTTTGGATATACACAATAATGTCTTATTGTGCAAATTTAAAAAAAATAATGCAGAAATAGCAAAAAGAAGACAAAAAAATACCTTGAAATAGGTATAGTATAATTCTTTTTTTGTAATTTTGTAATCGTTAATGGGTAAGGTTCATACACATTATTTATATATAAAGTGTATAACCACTCGAATACAGTGAAGAATTTTCATTAATAATTTATTTATTATACCGATTATGATTTATTCAAAAGAAGTAGACAACATGTGCGTTGTCGCAAAGGGTCCTAACCACGGACCGGCTCCAATTCCTGAGGAAGGAAAATGGATTTATGCCAAGGAGATTAAGGATATTTCTGGCTATACTCACGGTGTGGGTTGGTGTGCTCCGCAGCAGGGTGCCTGCAAGCTGTCTCTGAACGTTAAGGACGGCGTTATCCAGGAGGCTCTCGTTGAGACTATCGGTTGCACCGGTATGACTCACTCAGCAGCTATGGCATCTGAGATTCTCCCAGGTAAGACAATCCTTGAAGCTCTGAACACCGACCTCGTTTGCGACGCTATCAACACAGCTATGCGCGAGCTCTTCCTCCAGATCGTTTACGGACGTACACAGAGTGCTTTCTCTGAGGGTGGTCTTGTAATCGGTGCAGGTCTTGAGGACCTCGGCAAGGGTCTTCGCTCACAGACTGGTACTCTCTACGGTACTGTAGCTAAGGGTACACGCTACTTGGAGCTCACAGAGGGCTACATCACACGTCAGTTCCTCGACAAGGACAACCAGGTTTGCGGTTATGAGTATGTTCACCTCGGCAAGATGATGGAGGCTATCAAGAACGGTATGGACGCTAACGAGGCTGTCAAGAAGTTCACAGGTAGCTACGGTCGTACAACTGCTGAGCAGGGTGTTGTTAAAGCAATTGATCCACGTAAAGAATAATAAGGAGATACACAACTATGATTAGAAAAGTAAGTTACGAAAGTCAGGAGCGCCGCGAGGCTCAGGTTCTTGCCGCTCTCAACGCTGAGGGAATCAAGAGCCTTGAAGAGGCTAACGAGATTTGCGAAGCTGCAGGTGTTGATCCTTATCAGATGTGTGAGGACACACAGCGTATCTGCTTCGAGAACGCAAAGTGGGCATACGTTGCAGGTGCTGCCATCGCTATCAAGCGTGGCGTTAAGACAGCTGCTGACGCTGCTGAGGCTATTGGTGTAGGTTTGCAGGCATTCTGCATCCCTGGTTCTGTAGCTGACGACCGTAAGGTAGGTCTCGGCCACGGTAACTTCGCTGCCCGTCTGCTCCGCGAGGAGACACAGTGCTTCGCTTTCTTGGCAGGTCACGAGTCATTCGCTGCTGCTGAGGGTGCTATCAAGATTGCTGAGATGGCCAACAAGGTTCGCAAGAATCCTTTGCGCGTTATCCTCAACGGTCTTGGCAAGGACGCTGCTCAGATCATCAGCCGTATCAATGGCTTCACATATGTTAAGACAGAGTTCGACTACTACACAGGTGAGTTGAAGGTTGTTGACCGCATCGCTTACTCAGACGGCCCACGTGCTAAGGTTAACTGCTACGGTGCCAACGACGTTCGCGAGGGTGTTGCTATCAACTGGAGTGAGGATGTAGACGTATCTATCACTGGTAACTCTACCAACCCAACACGTTTCCAGCACCCAGTAGCTGGTACATACAAGAAGGAGCGTATCCTCGCTGGCAAGCCTTACTTCTCAGTAGCTTCAGGTGGTGGTACAGGCCGTACATTGCACCCAGACAACATGGCTGCAGGTCCTGCTTCTTACGGTATGACTGATACTCTTGGCCGTATGCACTCTGACGCTCAGTTCGCAGGTTCTTCTTCAGTTCCTGCTCACGTAGAGATGATGGGCTTCCTCGGTATGGGTAACAACCCAATGGTAGGTGCTTCTGTAGCTATCGCCGTGGCTATCGACCTCGCTCTCAACAAGAAGTAATCGTCCTCTTATAAGGATATTACATAAAATAAAAACTCCCATAGTCCGTAAGGATTATGGGAGCTTTTTGTTTATATAAGATCATTATGTCTTTTCAAAAAAAATTATTGTTTCATCTTTTAGTTTATGGTGTTCAACATCAGTCGAGCAACGTTGAAGCACGTACACGCGAAAGAGTCTCAGGAGTCATCTGCAGATAGCTTGCTATGTATACAAGCGGAGCTCGCAACACAACCTGTGGCATAAGCTTGCACAGACGCTTATAGCGGTCTTGTGCTGTCTCGAAGCGCACAAGATCGGCATGTACCTGCGACTGTATGAGGCTTTCCTCAAGAATCTTGCGGTATAAAATCTGTATGTTAACATTGTGCATAGCAACACGCTCAAGGTCGGCCTTCGGCAATGCATAAGCCACAGTAGGCTCAAGAGCCTCAACCTGAAGCTTTGTTGGCTCCTCCTTGAATAGGCTTTCAATACACATCACGACAGTGTGGTCCTGCGCCAAATGCTCAGTCACTTCTTTGCCGTGCTTGAAATAGAACTGGCGCATTAATCCCTTGTCGATATACAGAAACTGCTTGCAAATATCGCCTTCCTTAAGCACAATTTCACCTTTAGCATACTTAACAGGGACGAGAATGCTCTCCAGAACATCAAGCTCGTCATGCGTCATCGTACTATAACGTCTTGCCAACTCACGCGCGATGTCGCGTGTGCTGGTACTGACAATATCTTTCATAGTTTTTACATCCTTTCCTTTTTACGCTTTCTCTAAATCTTTAGTAATATATGTTGTAAGGATGTAGCCCTTGTTGCCAAGGGCCACATCAGTTCTATTTGTTAAAACACCCTTCTACATCAGTCAAGCTTAAGCACTGCGAGGAATGCCTTTTGCGGCACCTCCACATTGCCAATCTGCTTCATGCGCTTCTTGCCCTTCTTCTGCTTTTCAAGCAACTTACGCTTACGGCTAACGTCACCTCCATAACACTTTGCAGTAACGTCCTTGCGCACACACTTGATAGTCTCACGAGCCACAATCTTTGCTCCTATAGCAGCCTGTATGGCAATGTCAAACTGCTGACGCGGAATCAGATCCTTAAGCTTCTCACACATCTTACGACCCATGCTCACTGCATTATCCTGATGAGTAAGAGCCGAAAGTGCGTCTACCGGCTCTCCATTGAGAAGAATATCAAGCTTGGCAAGACGCGACGGACGGAATCCATCAATGTGATAATCGAACGAAGCGTATCCCTTACTTATTGATTTCAGCTTGTCGTAGAAATCTATCACTATCTCACCCAAAGGCAGCATAAAATGCAACTCCACACGATTGCCGCTAACATACTCCTGCTTAATCAGCTCACCACGCTTATCGAGACAAAGCGTCATGATAGGACCAATGAAGTTGGTTGTGGTGATGATAGTGGCACGTATGTACGGCTCCTCGATATGGTCGATGAGAGTCTGCTCGGGCAACCCCGACGGATTGTGCACTTCCTTGACATTGCCTTGCTTGTCGTATACCATGTACGACACGTTAGGCACAGTTGTGATAACGTCCATATTGAACTCACGGTCCAAGCGTTCCTGCACAATCTCCATGTGCAAAAGACCAAGGAAACCGCAACGGAAACCAAAGCCAAGAGCAACGGAAGACTCTGGCGAGAACGTAAGCGAAGCATCATTAAGCTGAAGTTTCTCAAGCGAGGCACGCAAGTTCTCGTACTCACTCGGGTCTATAGGATAGACACCGGCAAACACCATAGGCTTTACCTCCTGAAATCCAGATATGGCTTTCTCGCACGGACTGTTAACATGTGTGATAGTATCACCCACCTTCACCTCAGTAGCATCTTTGATACCCGAGATGATGTAGCCTACCTCTCCTGTCTTAAGCACCTGACGTGGCACCATATCCATCTTTAGAACACCCACTTCATCGGCAATATACTCCATGCCAGTATTGAAGAACTTTACCTTATCGCCCTTGCGTATCTCACCATTCTCTATCTTAAAATAGGCAATGATACCACGGAAAGAGTTGAACACAGAGTCGAAGATAAGAGCCTGAAGCGGAGCTTTTGAGTCGCCAGTAGGATGTGGCACACGCTCCACTATAGCCTGAAGCACATCGTCAATACCCTCACCAGTCTTGCCCGAGGCACGCAGAATGTCCTCACGCTTGCAGCCTATGAGTTCCACAATCTCGTCTTCCACCTCATCGGGCATTGCGCTCGGCATGTCTATCTTGTTGAGTACGGGAATAATCTCCAAGTCGTGCTCTATAGCCATATAGAGATTGGAGATGGTCTGAGCCTGCACTCCCTGTGTGGCGTCTACTACAAGCAGCGCACCTTCACATGCAGCAATGCTTCGCGACACCTCGTAGGAGAAGTCTACGTGTCCCGGAGTATCAATAAGATTCAGAATATATGTTTGGCCATTATGCTTGTATTCCATCTGTATGGCATGGCTCTTGATAGTAATGCCACGCTCACGCTCCAGATCCATGTTGTCAAGCATCTGGCCCTCAGTTATCTTGATTGTTTGTGTACGCTCCAGCAATCGGTCGGCAAGTGTTGATTTGCCGTGGTCGATGTGGGCAATAATGCAGAAATTCCTTATATTGTCCATTGATATATATCAGTTTTATGTGCAAAGTTACTTGTTTTTTCCGACAAATAGGTAACTTTGCAGAAGAATTGTACTTCTATTTTTTATAAAAGATGAAAAAAATCATATTTGGCTTTATTGCCTGTTCGGTACTGCTATGCAGTTGCCACGAAAGTTTGGAAAAACGTGCCCAGCGCGAGGCACGTGAATATACCGAGAAATACTGCCCAACTCCTGAGCAGAACTATACGCGCACAGACAGTGTAGTGTTCGACATCAACACCAAGACCTACCACTATTACTGTTCTGTGACAGGCATTCTCGACGATAAGAAAATCTTCGACAACAATCGTCAGAAGCTTACAGAAGCTCTTCTTGCCACAGTCAAGGAGAACACATCTTTCCGTTCGTACAAAAAGGAGGGCTTCGCTTTCCAGTGGACTCTGCGCTCCGACAAGAATAAGAATGTTGTATACTTCGACAAAAGATACACGCCAAAGGATTACAGCAAATAGGCCACACTGTCTACAAAACGACAAGGGCTGGATTCCACTTAATTGGAGTCCAGCCCTTATATTTAATAAGGTGTACGCTATTATTACAATTCGTTGGTCACCTCATGACCCATTTGCATTACGTATGTCAGGTTGATGTCATCGTTGAACATCATTATGTCGGCATCCTTGCCCTCCTCTATAGAACCCTTGCGATCGTATATGCCCATAATCTTGGCAGGAGTCTCGCTCGCCATGCGGAACACATCAATCATTGGGATCTCTGCTTTCTGGATACAAGTACGGATGAGCGTGTCCATTGTTGCAATAGAACCTGCAAGAGCAGAGTGGTCGGCAAGCTTGCATACTCCATCCTCAAGTATAACGCTTGGCTCAGAAGACACATTGCCTTCGCTTGCAGCATAAGCCAACGAGTCGGTGATAAGAGCTGTCTTCTCTACGCCCTTTATCTGATATACCACCTGAAGCATCACAGGCGGCACATGAATGCCATCAGCAATCACCTCAACAGTCATGTCCTGAAGAGCATACACACTCTCAACTGTGCCAGGCACCTTGAACTCATGCTCCTTGTAGACCACTGGCATTGCATTGTAGAAGTGAGCAGCGTGCGACAGACCAGCATCATGAGCAGCCACTACATCCTCATAGGTAGCACGGGTGCAGGTGAGTGCAGTAAGCACACCATGCTTGCGGCAAGCGGTAATAAACTCCACGGAACCCTGAAGTTCTGGAGCCTCGTCCCAACGCTTTATACATGAATACTTATCAAGCAAAGGTTCATATTCCTCAGCCAATGGAGCCTTTATCAGCACAGGATTCTGTGCGCCAGCCTGCTTAGGATTGATATAAGAACCCTCAATGTGGAGTCCGAGCACTGGGCTATCCTTCTCAGCCATAAGTTTCTCGCAAGCCTGACAAGCAGCCTCTATTGTAGGTATGGTAGACGATGAGAGAGTAGGATAGATGGTAGTTGTACCATGCTTCATGTGTGCATTCACAGCAGCACGAAAAGCATCCTCGCTACCTTCTATAAAGTCATGACCGCCACCACCATGAGTATGCATGTCTATACCGCCAGGAACTACATAGCATCCCTTTGCGTCGATGATTTCTGCGTCAACAATATGGAGGTCGATATTTGATACGGCTTTTATTTTATTGTCTTCGATGATTACAGAGCCGCCCTCAAGCCAACCGTTAGGGGTGAGAATGCGACCATTGACTATTTGCTTTAACATAACTATATGTGTTTAGAGTTCGTTGGTTACTTCATTACCCATCTGCATCACGTATGTGAGCTTGAGATCCTTGTCGAACATCATGATGTCGGCATCCTTGCCATCCTCAAGCGATCCCTTGCGGTCGAACACACCCATAATCTTTGCAGGAGTCTCACTTGCCATGCGGCAAGCGTCGGCCATAGGAATGTTTGCCATCTGAACGCATGTGCGGATAAGACGGTCCATTGTAGCAATAGAGCCTGCAAGAGCTGAATGGTCGGCAAGTTTGCACACTCCATCCTCAAGGATAACACGTGGGTCGAAAGCCACACCCTCGTCGCTTGCTGCACAAGCCAAAGAGTCGGTGATGAGGGCTGTCTTCTCTACGCCCTTTATCTGATAAACAATGCGAAGCATTACCGGTGGCACGTGGATGCCGTCGGCGATAACCTCTACAGTCATGTCGGGAAGGGCATAAACACTCTCTACAGTGCCTGGCACCTTGAACTCATGCTCCTTGTAGACCACAGGCATGGCATTATAGAAGTGTGTGGCATGCATCATGCCTGCCTTATGACCTGCAACCACATCTTTATATGTGGCGCGTGTATGACCTATTGAGGCCAAGACACCATGCTTGCGACATGCCTCGATAAATTCAATAGAACCAGGAAGCTCAGGAGCCTCGTCCCAACGCTTGATACAAGAATACTTATCAAGCAAAGGCTCGTATTCCTCTGCCACAGGAGCCTTGATCCATTCAGGTATCTGTGCGCCAGCCTGCTTAGGATTGAAGTAAGGACCTTCAAGGTGAAGTCCAAGAACAGGGCTATTCTCCTCAGCCATGAGTTTCTCGCATGTTTCACACGCAGCCTCAATCATAGGCACAGTCGAAGAAGAAAGTGTCGGGAAGATTGATGTGGTGCCATGCTTCATATGAGCCTTGATGGCCACACGGAAAGCTTCTTCAGTACCTTCCATGAAGTCGCGACCGCCACCACCATGCACGTGCAACTCTACACCACCAGGAACCACATAGCATCCCTTGGCATCGATGATTTCAGCTTCAACGATGTGAAGATCACTGTTCGACACGGCTTTTATTTTATTGCCGTCGATAATTACAGAGCCGCCTTCAAGCCAGCCTTCTGGAGTCAGAACGCGACCGTTGATTATTTGCTTTAGCATAATTGAATGATTAGTTATAGAACTTGTCAAGCTGCAGAATATTTTTAATAGATATGTGCAAGACTTTTTAGTTCATTAGTAGATTTTCGTAAGCAAAGGTACATATATTTTTCTAACTATTAATACAAAACAAAAAAAATGATTACTAAAACAAATAAAAATTTCAATTACGACAAAATATCCAAGACGATTGGGATTAATTATGAATAATCTTGGATTTTTTTAGAACAATTTCTAAATGATAAAATCGGAGTAATGCAAGCAAAAAACATTATTTTACCACATCAACTCCGACTAAAATCTATCTATATAAATAATGTATATCAACTCAGATTGATGTTAATACCCCATCTGTCCTAAGGCCTCAGCCAACTGGTCGGGACAACTTGTAGGCTTGCCTCCACAAGTAATGCCCTTGAGAGTCTGCTTTACGTCAGTTGCCTTCTTGCCTATGCACAGTGCACAGATGCCTTTAAGGTTGCCGTTACATCCACCCATGAACGAGAGATTGCGGATAATGCCTTCAGCATCAACATCGATAGTGATAAGGCGGCTGCATGTGCCGTTTGTGGTATATTCCAAATGATTCATAAACACATAAAATAAAAAAGCCCCATCCCCTCGACACTCCCTTTATGGGGAGAGACAAGAGGATGGGGCTTAAGTCTTAACTATTTCTTACTCGCCCTCCTCAGGCTTCATGTTAGTATAAACATTCTGCACATCGTCGAAGTCCTCAAGACGCTCAACCATCTTGTCGATAGTAGCGCGCTGCTCTGCGTCAACGTCCTTAAGGTCGTTAGGCACATAAGTGAACTCACCACCGATATCCTCGAAGCCCTGGTCCTCAAGGAACTTCTGAATCTGAGCGTAGGCCTTAACGTCATCACCATAGATAGTGATTGTGCCCTCTTCCTCGTCCTCATCAAACTCGTCCTCTACGTTGAAGTCGATAAGCTCAAGGATAAGCTCTTCCATGTCGATACCGTCCTTCTTCTTGAATGTGAACACACACTTGTGGTCGAAGAGGTAAGACAAAGAACCTGTTGTGCCGAGAGTTCCGTTGAACTTGTTGAACACCGAGCGAACGTCACCTACGGTACGTGTGGTGTTGTCGGTCAATGTGTCAACAAAGATAGCGATGCCGTGAGGGCCATATCCCTCGTAGGTTACTTCCTTGTACTCGCTCTGGTCCTTGCCCATAGCGTTCTTGATAGCACGCTCGATGTTGTCCTTCGGCATGTTCTCACGCTTACAAGTAGCGATGATAGAACGGAGCGACGGGTTGTTCTCTGGTTCCGGACCGCCTGCCTTTACGGCGATGGCAATCTGCTTGCCCAGACGGGTGAATGTCTTAGCCATGTGGCCCCAACGCTTCAGCTTTGTAGCTTTACGATATTCAAATGCTCTTCCCATTTTATTTATTTTTTATTTATTATTTATTGTATTCTCTACTTATCTAATTTAACAATTAACATTTAGCACTTAACATTAAATATCATTGTTTATCTCAGTTCAGCACCGAGTTTCTGCTTGAGGTTGTTGATGAGCTTGGTCATGATAGCCTCAATCTGCTTGTCGTTGAGAGTCTTTGTCTCGTCCTGCAGGATGAAGTTCACAGCGTAGCTCTTCTTGCCCTCAGGCAGGTTCTTGCCCTCATAAACGTCGAACAGTTCAACGCTCTTAAGGAGTTTCTTCTCTGTCTGACGTGCAATCTGCTCAATCTGCTCAAACTCAACATTCTTGTCGATAAGCAAAGCGAGGTCGCGGCTTACTGACGGGAACTTGCTGATGTCGTGATAAAGAGTCTCGTTCTTCTTGATGGCACGCATAAGGTTGTTCCAATTGATGTCGGCAAAGAACACATCCTGCTCAATGTCCATCTTCTTAAGGAGCTTGTGGCAAACAGTACCCATCTCGCAGAGCACCTTTCCGCTGCGTGCCTTAAGAGCAAGAGCCTTGCCAAAGACATTGTTGTCCGACTTCTCTGCAACCACGATACCAGGATTAACACCCAAGCGAGTGAAGATATTCATCACATAAGCCTTAAGCTCATAGAACGACGACTGCTCGTCGGCATGTGCCCATGAGCCTTCAACACGCTTGCCAGTAATCCACATACCAAGGTGCATTTCCTCTGTGTAAGCCTTTATCGGATCCTCGTCGTTCTTCTTCTCGGGCGAGTAATGATAGCAGTTGCCAAACTCGAACAGGCGAAGGTTAGGCATCTTATGATTCACGTTGCGGGCTACACTCTCCAATCCGCCAAAGAGCAGAGACTGGCGCATAACACCAAGATCAGAGCTGAGCGGATTCATCACCTTAACGGTTGTCTCCTCTGTGTAGCGGTTAAGCTCAGTATAGTAAGCGGTCTTAGTGAGCGAGTTGTTCATAATCTCGCGGAAACCACAACCTACAAGCTGCTCGCCGATAACGTTCTGACGCTGATAAGCCTTGTCCTCATCACCAAGGATAGTGAGTGAGCTCTTGAGCTGTGTCGGGATTTCCACATTATTATATCCATAGATACGAAGAATATCCTCAACCACATCACACGGACGCTGCACGTCAACACGATAAGCCGGAACATCAAGCTCCAAGCCTGTCTCAGTCTCAGCAACAACCTTCATCTCAAGACTCTCGACAATTGAGCGTATCATGTCGTTGCCAATCTTCTTGCCGATAAGACGGTCTACATACTCATAGTCGAGCTGCACACGAGCGTCGGCAATAGGATTAGGATAAACATCCTTTATCTCCATGCTCACCTTGCCACCAGCCAACTGCTTGCACAGAATGGCAGCCTGCTTCAGAGCATAGATAGTGCCATTGGGGTCGATGCCACGCTCAAAGCGATAGCTTGCATCAGTGCTGAGTCCATGGCGACGTGCGCTCTTGCGAATCCATGTCGGGTGGAAGTAGGCACTCTCCAACACAACATTGGTTGTAGTGTCGTAAGTACCGCTGCCCTTGCCGCCAAAGATGCCGGCAATACACATTGGGTCTTCTGCATTACAGATGCTGAGGTCATGCTCGCCAAGAGTGTGCTCCTCACCGTCGAGAGTTACAAACTTAGTGCCTTCTGGCTGAGTGCGCACAACAATCTTATGTCCCTTAACCATGTCTGCATCAAAGCAATGCATAGGCTGACCGTAGGCCATCATCACATAGTTGGTGATGTCGACGATGTTGTTGATAGGACGCAAGCCGATAACCTTTAGCTTGTCCTGCAACCATTCTGGGCTCTCCTTCACCTCGCAGCCAGTGATGCTCACGCAAGCATAACGCTTGCAAGCCTCTGTGTTCTCAATCTCCACCTCGATAGGAAGGTCGTTGTTGTCTACTGTGAACTCAGAGCAGTCGGGGCGATGAAGCGAAGTGGCGTGACCATTGCGCTTGAGCCAAGCATAAAGGTCGCGAGCCACACCCCAATGACTCAGGGCATCAGAACGGTTGGCTGTAATGTCAATCTCAATCACCCAGTCGCTCTCCAAATGATAGTATTCAGCAGCAGGCTGACCAACGGGAGCGTCTTCGGGCAACACGATAATGCCATCATGACTTGTGCCCACGCCAATCTCGTCCTCGGCACAAATCATGCCAAGGCTCTCAACGCCACGCAGTTTAGACTTCTTGATTACAAATTCCTTGTCGCCATCATAGAGCACGCAGCCCAGGTCGGCAACTATAACCTTCTGACCTGCAGCCACATTAGGTGCGCCGCAAACAATCTGCTGCGGTTCTGCCTTGCCAAGGTCAACGGTTGTTATATGCAAGTGGTCTGAATTAGGATGCAATTCGCAAGTCAATACCTTGCCCACGTACAGTCCCTTCAGTCCACCTTTAATGGTCTGTACTTCCTCAAGAGCGTCAACTTCAAGTCCGCATGAGGTCAGCGCATCAGCTGTCTCTTGTGGAGTGAGGTCGAAATCGACATACTCCTTAAGCCATTTATATGAAATCTCCATATATAAATATATAATGTTTTTTAAGTATACTCAAACTTGGTGCAAAAGTAATAATTTTTCATGTAGTAGACAAAAAAAAAGCAACTTATGTTGCAAGTTGGGTAATATCTGGCTCCTTATGTCTTCATTTGTGCCTTTCGTGCAGTATCTTACAACGCCATCCTTGTCGAGCACAACAGTCAAAGGTTTGTCTTACTTGAAAAAATGTTTTTGTAAAAAAAAGAACCTATTTTCTTGTCACATGCGGTTTCTGGAAGAGAAAAAAGCATATTCTCTTGGAAGTTTGGATTATTTGAAGTATCTTTGCACATAAGAAGCGTTTATAAGCACTTGATTTTGAGCACTATAAAGGTGCTAACATTTGTCGAGATGACAAAATTAAACGCTTCTTTTTTTGTCTCTATGAATTATATAGGTTAGATACACAAGCTGCGATATTCAAAGATGGTGAAATATTGCTTGTGAAAGAGAAAAATGGAACTTGGTCTTTGCCCGGTGATTGGGTCGATATAAATCAGAGTCATTAGTGTCCCGTTAAAATCGGGACACTAATATTAACTGAAGATTATCAGTACCGAACCGACAATCATTATCAATGCGCCTACGAGTTTCTTCACTATGCTTTCTTCATGAAATATCTTGTAGCCCAACACTATGCTGACTATGGTGGAGAGTTGGAACAATGCCAGTCCATATCCCACATTAATATGTTTAAACGTATAGTTGGTTGTGTATTGCGTCAAACCAATACAAGCTACAAGTCCAATGACTATCCGCATGTCATGAGGCTTGATGTTTTGAAAACCGCATTTCAGGTCTGTTTTCATTATAACAAGCTGAATGAATGAAAACAACGCTCCTGCCCAACACCATACTATGAACGATACGGTTGTGTCTGAATGTATAATCACTTTCTTGATGATGACAGCCTCAATTGCTGTAAGAACCATAGCCAATATACGATATTGTATCTCATGGCTTTTCAGTAGTTTCAAAGAGAAACCTTCTTCAGTGGTATCGAAGATGAAATAACTGCCGAAGACAATTGTGCCCACCCCAGCCATTCCTATAAGCGATGGCAGTTCGCCAAGCATAATAATGCTCACAATGATGCCGACAATTGA
>ERZ1026888.19-NODE-19-length-94326-cov-13.830521_pt1 | contig 94326 bp, 70 predicted proteins | sample MGYA00380174_ERZ1026888 | MGnify/ENA primary metagenome ERZ1026888 (study PRJEB33269, sample SAMEA4719810) | human gut metagenome | biome: human-associated habitat; feature: organic feature; material: feces | place: Cameroon | collected 2013-10 ...
TCGGGCTTTGTGATATTTTAAAAGAGGGTGTGAATTTTGACACACCCTCTTTTTTTATGGGTTCAAAAGAAGTTATCCTATCATCCAAAAGAAAATTTTCAAACATCCAAAAGAAGATTCCCAATCATTCAAAAGAAGATTTTTAGTGATTCAAAGGCGGCTTTATATGGATTCAAAAGCGGCTTTATATGAATTCACAAAACCGACAGAGGCGTCGAATGGCAGGTTTACTATTCGACGCCTCTGTGGTTTGGGCCCTTTGGCAGTTCCATCGGGCATGTCTGGCACGACTTACAGGCTCTCCAACACGCGCTTGAGCACCACTTCGGCGCTTATCTCACGGTTGGCAGCCTCGGGAATAACGAGGCTATGGTCACTCTCAATGACGTCGTCGGTGACAATCAAGCCGCGTCGAACAGGCAGGCAATGCATAAAATAGCCATCGTTTGTCCAACGCATGTGCTCGCTATCGATGGTCCATGAGGAATCGCTGGATAGGATTTTACCATAGTCCTCGGGGCGTGTCACACCCGGACAGCTCCAGTTCTTGGCATACACAAAGTCGGCTCCGGCCAACGCCTTGCGCTGATCATACTCAACTGTGGCGCCCTTCGTGAACTTCGGATCGAGCTCATAGCCCTCGGGGTGGGTAATGACGAAGTCGACATCGGCCGCTGTCATCCACTCGGCAAACGAGTTGGGGACGGCCTGTGGCAACGCACGGCAATGGGGAGCCCAAGTCAGAACCACCTTCGGACGTGCCGTCTTTTTGTGCTCCTCAATGGTGATGAGGTCGGCAAAAGCCTGCAACGGATGCACCGTAGCGGTCTCCATGGCCACCACAGGGCGCCCAGAGTATTTCACAAACTGGTTCACAATGGTCTCGGCATAGTCGAACTCGCGGTCGGAAAGACCAGCAAACGAGCGCACGGCAATAACGTCGCAATAGGAGCCCATGACGGGAATGGCCTCCAAGAGGTGCTCACTCTTGTCGCCATCCATGATGACTCCGCGCTCGGTTTCCAACTTCCAAGCGCCAGCATTCACATCGAGCACTATGACATTCATGCCCAAGTTCATTGCCGCCTTTTGTGTGGAGAGGCGCGTACGCAGCGAATTATTGAAGAAAATCATCAGCAAGGTCTTGTTCTTTCCCAACTGCTGATATTGGAAACGGTCGCGTTTCACCTCCAAAGCCTCGGCCAACGCCTTGTCGAGCGGGCCGATATCTTGCACATTAAAAAAACTCTTCATCGTTACTCTTTTTGTTGATCGTTGTATGATTAAATAATCGTTATCTTGCCAGGGATAAGCATAGCCAACACCATAAGCATCTAAAGGCACCGCCTGCTCTGAGACGAGCCAACTCCATAAGCACCTAAAGGCATTGCCTGCTCTGAGACGAGCCTAAACCATAAGCGACTTATCGAAACCCCATAAGCATTCCAAGATAGCATTAGCGGCGCTCAAAGAATACACCTTAAGCAGTTTACGAAAGCATTAGGAACGTCCGAAGAAGGCTCCGTATGTAGTTTACGAGAGCATTAGGAACGCCCTAAGAAGACTCCGCAAGCGGTTTATGAAAGCATTGGAAACGCTTTATGGGCGTGTCTGACCGTTGCCTTCCACAATCCATTTGTAGGTGCAGATCTCGTCTAACCCCATAGGACCACGCGGCCCAAGCTTCTGAGTGCTGATGCCAATCTCTGCTCCCAGGCCAAACTGGGCGCCATCGGTGAACGACGTTGGGGCGTTCCAATAAACGCAAGCGGCATCAACCTGTGCCTGAAAGCGGCGGGCAGCCTGCTCGTCCTCGGTGATGATGGCCTCACTATGGCCCGATCCGTAACGGGCGATGTGGTCGACGGCCTCATCGATATCGCACACCACGCGCACCGACATCTTGTAATCCATGTATTCGCGGCCAAACGATTCGGCGTCGGCCTCGCACAGTAGGTTGGACGGATAACGCCCTTCCAGTTGGCCATAAGCGGCAGAATCGGCATAAAGCACCACGTTCTTGCCGGCCAAAGGCTCCACCAACGCAGGCAGATCGGCCAGCCGTGCCACATGCACCAACAAGCAATCCAAGGCGTTGCACACCGAAACCCTCCGCGTCTTGGCGTTGAGCACGATGGCCTTTCCTTTCTCCAGATCGCCCGTTTCGTCAAAATAGGTGTTGACAACGCCCGCTCCCGTCTCTATGACAGGTATGCGAGCCGTGTCTCTCACGAAGTCGATAAGCTTTCGTCCGCCCCTCGGAATACAAAGGTCTATGTAGCCCACGGCATTCAGCATCTCAGCCGTGGCCTCATGAGTGGCCGGCAACAGCACCACCGCCTGCTCGTCAACGCCCATGCGCCGGAGCACACCGTGAATGAGATCGACCGCCTCCTGATTGGAAGCCTCAGCGTCGCGACCGCCCTTGAGCACACAAACGTTGCCACTCTTGAAGCAGAGCGCAAACACGTCGAAGGTCACATTGGGGCGCGCCTCATAAACAACGCCGATGACACCGAAGGGCACACTCACCCTATGAAGGTGCAAACCATTGTCGAGTGTGCGCTCATGGCTGACGCGGCCCAAGGGCGATGGCAACCGGGTTACGTTCTCCATGTCGTGCGAGATGGCACAAAGGCGCTCATCGGTCAGCATCAACCGGTCGTACAACGGGTTGCTCTTGTGCATGGCCGCCAGGTCTTTCCGGTTGGCCTGAAGGAGCGAAGCGCTATGCGTTCGTATCTCCTCGGCCACCGCCAAGAGCACGGCGTTGCGCGCCTCATCGGTCATGGAAGCCACCGAACGGCTGGCTTGCTTGGCCTGTTGGAACAGATGAGTCAGTTGCATGGTATGAATTCGGTATGTGGAACATGGTTTTTGCGGGTCTCTAAATCCACCAACACATTGTCGCGCTCACCGTTAGCGATGATGACACGTATGCCAGCCTGCGACACTTTCTTAGCCGTGGTGTACTTGGAGTGCATGCCACCGCGTCCGAAAGCGCTCTTCTCGGGAAGGATATACTCGCTGAGGTCGCGGTCGGGTGCCACCTCCCGGATGAGCTCCGCATTGGGATCGTCGGGATGAGAGGTATAAATGCCATCGATGTTCGACAGCAACACCAATGTCTCCGCACGCATCATCTTGGCGATAAGGCCCGACAACTCATCGTTATCGGTGAACATCAGTTCGGTGACACACACCGTATCGTTCTCGTTGACGATAGGCAAGACGCCATTCTCAAGCATCACCTCCATGCAGGCCCGTTGGTTTAGGTACTGCTCACCGGGCTCAAAGTTCTCCTTCATGGTAAGCACCTGACCTATGGGAATGCCAAACTCGCGGAACAAATCGTAGTAGAGCCCCACCAGTTTCACTTGTCCGACGGCGGAGAAGAGCTGCCGCTGCTCCACCGAATCCAATCGGTGGTCCACACGCAGCTCACCCCTTCCGCTGGCCATGGCGCCCGACGACACGAGGATGACCTCGTGCCCGTGCTGCCTGAGCCACGCTATCTGGTCGACGAGGGTCGACACCCGCGTCACGTCGAGCTTACCATCGCGGCGGGTCAGCACATTACTGCCCACCTTCACCACCATTCTTTTCTTCTTCTCATCCATGGTATCGTGAGTTAGAATGGTGCCTATCAGTCTTGTTTCTCGCTGTCTTTCTTACGGATTTCCACACGACGGATCTTGCCGCTGATGGTCTTTGGCAACTCGTCGACAAACTCCACGATGCGCGGATACTTGTAAGGCGCAGTCTCTTTCTTCACGTGTTGCTGCAACTCCTTAACCAGCGCATCGCCCGCTTTGTCTTTCCACTCCTTGCCGAGCACCACCGTAGCCTTGACCACCATGCCACGGATGTCGTCGGGAACACCCGTGATGGCACACTCCACAACAGCCGGATGGGTCATCAAAGCCGACTCCACCTCGAACGGGCCGATACGGTAGCCACTCGACTTGATGACGTCGTCGATGCGTCCCTCAAACCAATAATAGCCGTCCTCGTCGCGCCAGGCCATGTCGCCCGTGTGGTACAGACCATCGTGCCAAGCCTCCTTGGTCAGCTCTGGGTCGCGATAATACTCCTTGAACAGACCGATGGGCTTGCGGTCGCCTACGCGAACCACTATCTCGCCCTTCTCACCGTCCTCACAAGGAGTGCCGTCGGGCTTCACCAGGTCTATGTCGTACTGGGCGTTGGGCATACCCATCGATCCCGGCTTGGGCTTCATCCAAGGCATGGTTCCGAGCGTCATGGTGGTCTCGGTCTGGCCGAATCCCTCCATCATCTGTATGCCCGTCAGTTCCTTGAACTTATCGAACACAGCGGGGTTTAGGGCCTCACCGGCCGTGGTGCAATACTCGAGCGATGAGAGGTCGTACTTCGACAGGTCCTCACGAATCATGAATCGGTAGATGGTAGGAGGCGCACAGAACGATGTGACGTGGTATTTCTCTATCTGCCTGAGCAGGGTGTCGGCGTTGAACTTCTCGTGGTCGAACACGAAAACGGTAGCTCCGGCAAACCACTGGCCGTAGAACTTGCCCCAAACAGCTTTTCCCCAACCCGTGTCGGCCACTGTGAGGTGGAGCGAGTTCTCGTGCAAATTATGCCAGAACACACCCGTCGTAAGGTGGCCCAAGGCATAAAGGTAATCGTGTGCCACCATCTTCGGCTCACCGCTGGTACCACTGGTGAAGTACATCAGCATGGTGTCCTCGTTGGTGTTTACAAACTTAGGCTTAACAAACTTAGGAGCCTTGCGCCACTCGGCCTGCCAATCGCGGAAGCCCTCGGGGATGGGTTTGCCATGGTCGGTCACGGTAATGAGGGTCTTCACCGAAGGACTCTCGGGCATGGCCTGCTTGATTTGCTCGGTCACATAGGCGTCGTCGACACAGATGATGGCCTTCACGCTGGCTCGCGTGTTGCGGTACACGATGTCGTGCTTGGTGAGCATGTGTGTGGCGGGAATCACGATGGCACCAATCTTATGGAGCGCCAACATGATGACCCACCACTCATACCTACGCTTGAGGATGAGCATGACGGGATCGTTCTTGCCAATTCCCAACGAGAGCAGGTACGAAGCCGCCTGGTCCGACTGCTCCTTGAGCTCTGCATAGGTGGTTCTGATCTCGTCGCCTTGGTCGTTGGTCCAAAGAATGGCAAGCTTGTTGGGTGCCTCTTCAGCCCACACGTCCATGACGTCGTAGGCGAAATTGAAGTTCTCCGGAACGATAAATTCCAGATGTTTATTATAGTCCTCTACCGACTCGAAGTGGGTCTGCTTTAAAAATCTCTCTATCATTGTGTTTGTATCCTGATGATTATTCAATTGCTGCGGCTAAGAACCTCACCGCCTTATCGCCTACGGCCAGCATGCCATGGGGCTTGCTGGAATCGAAATAGATGCTGTCGCCCTCGTTCAGGCGGATGGTCTTTCCGTCGAGATAAATATCCATGGCACCCTCGAGCACGAGGTTAAACTCTTGTCCGGCGTGGTTATTCTTATAAACGGTGTGGGCCTCGGGCTTGGGCTCAACGGTCACAATGAACACGTCGGCCTTGTGATTGACATAGCCGCTCACCAGGCTTTGGTACTTATACGCCTTGGTACGCTCCACGCTCATGCCCTGACCTTTGCGCACCACGAAATAAGACTTCATGCGAGGTGCCTCGGCAAACATCAGCTCCTCTGCCGACACGCCATACTTATGGGCAATCTTCATCAGCTTGGAGATGGTGATATCTTCCTCACCCTGCTCTACCTTCTCGTATTTTTCGACATTAAGACCGCAAGCGTCGGCCACCTCCTGGGCCGTTAGGTCGAGCGCATCGCGCAACCCCTTGAGTCGTTCTCCAATTTGTTTTAGTTGTTCATCCATATTGGTTGCTTATTAAGAAATTTTTGTATAATGTGAAAAGCACGGCCCAAAGCCTATTTCGTACTGGCTTTCAGGCCACGAATGACGGCCGACGTAAAGCCCGCGTGCTCCATCTCGTTGAGCCCCTTGATGGTCAGTCCGCCCGGAGTGGTCACCTGGTCGATGGCTTGCTCCGGATGCATACCCGTGGCCCTGAGCAGTTGGACGGCTCCCTCCACCGTTTGCATCACGATTTCCTTCGACACGTCGGCCTTGAAACCAAGCTCCACACCGCCCTCCGACGCCGCACGGATGTAGCGCATGGCGTAGGCGATACCACACGAAGCCAGCGTGGTTCCGGCTGCGAGGTGCTGATAATCGGTCAGCAACGCCGTACCCATCTCATCGAAAAGGCCCTTCACCAGCGCCGTCTGCTCAGGCGTGGCGTCCACAGGAACGACGAACGTCATCGACTGTTTCTGGGCAATGGCGATATTGGGGATAACCAAGAAGAAGGGCGGTGTGTCGGGCAACCACTGCTTCACCTGGTCAGGACTGATGCCTGCCGCCATGATGACGAGCAGTTGCTCCTTGGGTCGCAGCACATCGCGTATCTCGTCGAAGACCGTCTCCACGAGCCACGGCTTGACACAGATGCACACCACATCGGCTTTGGCTACCGCCTCCTTGTTGTCGGTTGTGGCATGCGCTCCCACGGCCTTGAACCTGTCGGTCTTCGCTGTCGTGGGGTTCGACACGATAATATCGCTTGGGCAGACAGACGGCACCTGAAGCAGTCCCTGCACGGTGGCACCTCCCATGGCGCCCACTCCAATCATGGCTATCGTCATAATGTATCGAGTATGTGTTTGAATTTGCTGACGAAAAGGTCGGCGTCGGCCTTGGTGAGGCAGAGCGGTGGCAGCAGGCGCAGCACGTTGGTTCCGGCGCATCCGGTGAAACAATGCTCTTGATGGATGAGCGGCACACGCACGTCCTTGTGGGGAACGTCGAGGTCGACTCCTATCATCAGTCCACGACCACGCACCTCAAGGATATGGGGCTCGGTCTCCTGCAGTTCCTTGAGCTTGCCAATGAGATACTCGCCCACCTCATGGGCATTGTCGACGAGGTGCTCCTTGTTGAACACATCGAGCACGGCGAGGGCTGCGGCGCAAGCCAAATGGTTACCGCCGAAGGTGGTTCCAAGCTGTCCCTTGACAGGAACGAAGCGGGGTGAGATGAGCACGCCTCCCATGGGGAATCCGTTGCCGATGCCCTTGGCCACCGTGATGAGGTCGGGCTTGATGCCGAGCCACTGGTGGGCAAAGAACTTACCGCTGCGGCCATAGCCACATTGTATCTCATCGCAGATGAGCACCGTTCCATGCTTCCGGCAAGCCTCAGCCAGTCCTTGCGCAAACTCGGGTGTGGCCAGACGGATGCCTCCCACGCCCTGGATGGCCTCGATGATGACGGCGCACACATCGCCCTTGGCCAGTTCGCGCTCCCAGGCCGGCAGGTCGTTGAGCGGCAGGAAGGTGGTGTGGCCATTGTTGTTGATGGGCGCCACAATCTTCGGGTTGTCGGTGGCTTCCACCGCCAGCGACGTACGGCCGTGGAACGCATGGCCAGCGGCCAGCACACGGGTGCGTCCTGTGTGGAAACTGGCCAACTTGAGGGCGTTCTCGTTGGCCTCAGCGCCACTGTTGACGAGGAAGAGTTGGTAGTCGTCGTAGCCCGACACGCGGCCCAACCGGTCGGCGAGCTTCTCCTGCAGGCCATTGATGACACTGTTGGAATAGAAGCCCAGGTTGCAGAGCTGGCGCTCCAGCACCTTCACATAATGGGGGTGGCAATGGCCTATGCTGATGACGGCATGGCCACCATAGAGGTCGAGGTACTCCTGATCGTTGTCGTCCCAAACTCTCGTTCCTTTTCCCTTCACGATGTTGATGTCGAAGAGGGAATATACATCGAATAATTTCATCTTACATTAGTCGTCTCGGGGCCCTGCGCATGCGGGCCGGTTGTTACACAAAAGCCCTCCATCGGATGGAGGGACGTTGGGTGGATGTGGATGCCTTGGCACCCACACCCTTTGTTAGAAGGCCGATGGCTTGAGGCCCAAGCCTGTCGTTTCGCTGATGCCAAACATGAGGTTCATGTTCTGCACGGCCTGTCCTACGGCACCTTTGAGCAGGTTGTCGATACACGCCGTGACGAGCAACTTGCCGTCGATGACGTCGCAATGGACCAGCGCCTTGTTGGTGTTGACCACCTGCTTCATGTCGAGCGGCTTGTCGACGTAATGGGTAAACGGCTCATGGGCGTAGAACGCCTTGTAGCCTTCCACGATGGCGTCGGCCTGGGCCTGGGTGCGGAGCACCTCGGTGGCGAAGATGCCACGCGCAAAATTGCCGCGGTAAGGTATGAAATCGATGGCCGCGGAGAACGAGGCCTGCTCCTGCTTGAGGCTCTGCCGTATCTCGGGCACGTGCTGGTGGCGGAAGGCCTTGTACACACTGAGGTTATCGGTGCGCCACGAGAAGTGGGTGGTGGCACCAGGCTTCACACCAGCTCCGGTGGATCCCGTGATGGCGTTCACCATGACATCGTTGTCGATGAGTTGCATGTGGGCTGCGGGCAACAATCCCAACTGTATGCAGGTGGCGAAACAACCGGGGTTGGCCACGTGGCGGGCGGCGGCTATGCGCTGCCTATTGATCTCGGGCAGACCGTACACGAAGTCGTGGTTGTCGGGCGTATAGGGCTGCGTGGGGTCGTAAGGCTTACTGGCGGCCAAGCGGAAATCTTGGGCCAGGTCGATGATCTTCACCGTCGCGGGGATATGATGCTCACGCAAGAACGCCTCGCTCTTTCCGTGGCCGAAGCAGAAGAACACCACGTCGACCGCGTCGAAGGGCATCTCTGAGGTGAAGCGCATATCGGTGTCGCCATAGAGTCCCTCGTGGACATCGGTCAGCAGGTTGCCGGCGTTGCTCTCGCTATTGACAAACACCAGCTGTGCCTCAGGGTGATGGAGCAGCAGGCGGATGAGTTCGCCGGCGGTATATCCGGCGCCGCCCAGTATTCCTATTCGTATCATAATGGGTGTCGATGATTAGTATTGTGGCATGATGAGCCAAAGAATGATATAGACCAAGAGGCCGGGGAAGGCGGCGCTGAACACGGAGAGCAGCACGTAGGCCAGGCGCACGATGGCGGGATCCCAACCAAAATACTCGGCGATGCCGCCGCACACTCCTGCTACCCAACGGTCGGATGAGGAGCGGAGAAGGCGTTTGTTTGTGGTCATGACATGAGGGTTTAGGGGTTATTAACGCTGCTCGTCGGGGTGCATGCCGTAGAACACACGCAGCGGCGTAGAGCTGATCTTGATGAAGCCCTTGGCGTCATCGGCGGTCCAACCGTGGTTCATCTCGCCATACTCGCCGAGCTTCGACTTCGTGAGGTCGTCGGGCGAGTCGACGCCGACGGTCTGGAAGCCATAGGGGCGCAACTTCAGGATGGCGGTACCATTGACGTGGCGCTGCGAACTGCTGAGGAACGCCTCCATGTCGGGCATGACGGGCTCCAGGTATTGGCTCTCGTGGAGGAACATGCCGTACCAGTTGGCCACCTGGTCTTTCCAATATTGCTGCCACTTGGAAAGGGTCGACTTCTCCAGCAGGCGGTGCGCCTCGATGATGAGCATGGGCGCTGCGGCCTCAAATCCCACACGGCCCTTGATGCCGATGATGGTGTCGCCCACGTTGCAGTCGCGACCAATGGCGTAGCTGGCGCCTATCTCCTCGATCTTCTGGATGGCCTTGACCTTATCGTCGAACGGCTCGCCGTTGACGGCGGCTATCTCGCCTTTCTCGAAAGTGATGCGCAGCTCGGCCTCGGGCTCCTCGGCGGTGACGTGCTTCAGGTAGGCCTCCTCGGGCAGTCCCTGGGTGGGGTCGAGCAGTTCGCCACCGCAGATGCTGGTGCCCCAAATGCCTACGTTGTAGCTATACTTCAACTTGGTGAAATCGGCGAAGAAGCCGTGCTCGTTCAGGTAGTCGACCTCCTCCTTGCGCGAGAGTTCCTTGTCGCGCGTCAGGGTGATGATCTCCACTCCAGGGGCCATGACGAGGAACGTCATGTCGAAGCGTATCTGGTCGTTGCCGGCTCCCGTCGATCCGTGGGCAATGGCGTCGGCGCCAATCTCCTTGGCATAGCGGGCAATGGCGATGGCCTGGAAAATGCGCTCCGACGACACGGAGATGGGATAGCAGTTGTTGCGCAGCACGTTGCCGAAGATCATGTATTTCAGCGACTTGGCGTAGTACTCCTGCGTCACATCGAGGGTTACATACTTCACGGCGCCCAACTTGATGGCGTTCTCTTCGTTGGTCTTCAACTGCTCGGCGCTGAATCCGCCGGTATTGGCGCATGCTGCATAGACATCCCAGCCCTCCTGGGCGAGTTTCATAACGGTGTATGATGTATCAAGGCCTCCACTGAAGGCTACCACTACTTTCTTTTTCATAATGATGCTCCTGTTTTTCCCGTCCGGCCCATGCTGGCCCCAATGGCCTTGCGGCTCACGACCGACACATGGACAAGAACGGATGTATTTTAGTGTTTTTGTTGTTGTTATATTATAATAGGTGTTTCTGTTCCTTGCGATTTGCTCCGCTCCGAGCTACCGGGCTACGACTCCCCAAAGTCGTCGGAGGTCATCGTGGCCGTGCTTTTCAGCCCGTCGATGCGGCGTATGCGCTCCATGACCTCTGAGGAAATCTTGGCGGGCAGGTGCTCGTCTGGGTCGAAGAGCATGGCGGTGCAGATGCAGAATTTTCGCCCGGTACGCTCCAGCACATCGTGGTTGATGCATCCCTGGCAGCCTCGCCAAAAGGCCTCGTCGTCGGTGAGGTCGTTGAAGGTCACGGGATGGTAGCCCAGCTGGGTGTTCATCGTCATCACGGCCGATCCCGACGTGAGCGAGAAGATCTTGGCGTGGGGCCAACGCACGCGGGCTAACGTGAAGGTGAGGTTCTTGATACGCTTGGCGAGTCCGAGGCCACGGTAGTTGGGATGGACGATCAGTCCGGAGGTGGTTACATAATGCTTGTTACCCCATGTCTCAATATAACTGAATCCTGCGAAGCGCTCGCCCTCGAGCGCTATGACGGCCTTGGCCTCACGCATCTTGGTTGCCACATACTCGGGTGAGCGCTTGGCGATGCCGGTGCCGCGCACCTTGGCGGCGTCTGCAATGGTCTGAAGAATGGTGTCGACGTATTTCACATGGCTCTCATCGGCCACCATTACCTGAATGTCTTTCATGGATGTTGTTAAAAATCTACTATGTCGTTAATGCCGTCTATAAGAGCGTTATGGTCGACACCCTCGCGAAGCACGATAATAATGGTGTCGTCGCCGGCGATGGTACCCAATATTTCGGGCACGTTACTGTTGTCGATGTTGTAAGCAATGGAACTGGCGTAACCTGGGCGAGTCTTGATAACTCCGAGGTTGCCCGAGAAATTGATGGATAGGAAACCGGGATTGCTCAACATCTCACCGGCCGATAGGGGCTTGTGCGATCGTCGATACATGGTCTCGTTGGGCAAAACATAAACATACTTGCCATTCATCGAGGCCGCTTTGGCAACCTTCAGCTGCTTCAGGTCGCGGCTCAGCGTGGCTTGGGTGAGCGTGAACCCTTCCTTGCGCAACTCGTTGAGCACTTCTTCCTGACTACCTACTTCTTTACCTGAAATAATCATCTTGATGGCTTCAAGCCGGCGGTCTTTTGTCTTCATGCGGTGTATTTTTATTCCTTATCCGTTCGCAAAGTTACTATTTATCATGCAAACATGCAAACAAATCTGCATTTTTCTTATATTTCAAACATATTTCTTACATTTAGACCATAGCCAACCGTTATAAATATGCGTTCAAGGTGAATTTAATACATAACGTAAGCAAACGGCTCTCCTTAGAAACGTGAGACAAATTGATAACGGAACAGTGGAATGCATTATATAATAGGGAAGAAAATAAGGTGTATATCCACACTTCATAAGTCGCGTTAGGCAATTTCACGACTGAGGAAGGACCGTGCGCTTATATGCAGAAAAAGGGTATAAGCATACATTTTGCAAATGGCTGCGCCAAGCGCGGGTAAACGGGGCGATGCGGCGTGGCCGGTTCACACATCGGCATTGCGCCTACTGGCGGGTGGGTAGGATCGCTCCTTGGGTGCCTCGCGGCAGCGCAAGAGGTGCAACAGCAGTTGTGGCAAGCACAACGAATTATTGTAACAATCTATACAGAAAACTACACGTTTGTTTTCCACAACGGAAATATTTGTCCGAAATACGCGATTCTCAGCGTTTTTACGCATCATCCTAACACTCAGCCACTTACCATCCGAAGACTCCATTCCACACTCAACATTTCACATTCCACACCACAAAACATGCCTAACCGAGGCTCAATACATGGCCTTTCGCAGTGGGAAACATGCCAAGCGGTGTTTCGATCGGGCATGTTTCGCAACTCGAAAGATGCCTAAAGGCAAAAGCGAAGCGCTGATTTTGTGTTCCAAACACGCTAAAACGGCTTTTTCGTGCGCTATTTCAACCCAAATCGGCGCACAACTTTTTAGCAAAAATCAGGACGGGTGGCACGAGGCGCGACCTGCGGTCGACCCATGGGTGGGACCACTGGCAACCTCGAATCAGAACTCCACGTAGTGGCTCAGGCGTTCCATGTCCTCGGGGGTGAAGTCTTTGAGCAAGCGCAAATCGGCCAGGCTCTTCAGCGGTCCACGCAAGCGGCGGTAATCGGTGATGGCCTTGGCTTGGTAATAGTTGATGTAGGGATGGCGCTTGAGCTGGTTGAGCGTCAGGCGGTTCACGGCAATCTTGGCGGGCTTGTCGTGGACCACAAAATACGAGAGGGCCTTCTCGGGAAAATCGTCGATCTCGAGCAGTTGGTCGGCACTGTAAAAACCGCCCAGCCGTTGGCGGTAGTGGGCTATCTCGCGCGCAAAGTAAGAGCCTATGCCGGGCACACGCTTCAGCAATGCGGTGTCGGCGGTGTTGAGGTCGATGGTTTGCGTGAGTTGGAGCTTCACGGGGTAAGTGGGCTTCAAACTGTCGCGGCGAGCCTCATGGTGGGTGGCATAGCGGTCGGCGGCGGGTTGGTAATCGGCACCGATGCGGATATAGGGTTCCAGCTCGCGATACTCCTTTTGTGTGAGCCCATAGAGCCGGGCGAAGTCGGACGGCTGACGGTAGATGCCGCCCTTGGCGCGGTAACGATAGATGCTACGCACCTGCCACGGGCGCAATCCTAAGCGAAGCAACTGGCTGCTGTCGGCGGTGTTGGGATCGAACGCGAAACGCTCGGGCCGCCTTACGTCGTCTTGGCGGTAATAACCGCCTTGGTCGGAATAATAGGTGGCGGCGCGATGGTTCGACGGGCGCGCGCTGTCGGCCGCGGGGAGACTATCTGGAGCCAGGGCCAAGGGTGTATCGGTTTCGCACCCCAAGTAAGAAACGAGGGTGCCGGCAACCACCAGCAACGTCAGGAAAAAGATGACGATATTGCGGTCGGAACGGTTGAAATAGAGAAAATCTTTGAGTTTCACGTCGATGGATAGGTTAGGTTAGTAGGATGGATGGCGTATTAGACGAAGCCCATCTGATGGAGGAACACCAGCAAGATGCACGCGGGCGAGATGAAGCGGATGATGAAGAGCCACACGGCATAGACCGACACGCGCAGCGTGCCCCAGTTGGACACCTCTTCCTTAACCACCCGTCGGGGCACCACCCATCCCACGAGGATGCAGGTGAAGAAGGAACCGAGGGGCAAGAGAATGTTGGAGGTGAGGAAGTCGCAGCAGTCGAGGAACGACTTGCCGAACAAGCTGATGTCGACGGCGCCACACGACAGGGAGCAGAGCACACCGATGGCGCAGCAAACCACCGTCTCGATGATGGCGCCTCGCCTGCGCGAGATGTGGAGCTCCTCATAGAAGAAGGAGGTGCCTATCTCGTGCATGGAGATGGTGGACGTGAGGGCGGCCAGCGCCAGGAGCGCATAGAAGAGGATGGCCACCACATAGCCCAAGCTGGGGCTGAACGCTTGCTGGAACACGTTGGGAAGGGTGATGAAGATAAGCGACGGGCCGCTGTCGGGGCGGATGCCCACGGAGAAGGCGGCGGGGAAGATCATCAGGCCGGCGAGGATGGCGATGAGGGTGTCGACGCAAGCGATCTGTCCAGCGGTCTCCAGCAGATTGGTTTGCCTACTGAAGTAGGAGGCGTAGGTGCAGAGGCACGACGTGCCGAGCGAGAGGGAGAAGAAGGCTTGGCCAAGGGCGTCGAGCAACACACTTTGCGACATGCGTGAGAAATCGGGCTTGAACAGGAACTCAACGCCCTTGCCGGCATTGGGCAGGAGGCAGGAGGCCACCACGATGACCAGCAACAGCACGAAGAGGATGGGCATGAGGGCATTGCTGAACTTCTCGATGCCTTTTCGAACGCCACGGATCACCACCAGGTGGGTGATGACTATGAACACTATGGTCCACAGAAGGGGCTGCCAGGGGTCTGACGAGAAGGTCTTGAAATAGGTGGCTACATAGTTGGTGTCGCCATGGAGGTTGCCCATAAACGAGGCCACAAGGTATTGCAGGCACCATCCAGCAATAACGGCGTAGAAGCCGAGGATAATCATGGAGGTGACGGTGCCCATGTATCCAATGGCCGACCACCATCGTCCGCCCATCTTATAATAGGCGCGAACGGCGTTGGATGCGCCATGGCGACCCACAACAAACTCGGCCACCATGCCGGGAATGCCCAACAAAAGGATGCACACGGCATAAACCAGGATGAAGGCGGCGCCACCATCCTGGCCGGTCATATAGGGAAAACGCCAAATGTTGCCTAAGCCAACGGCGGAGCCTGCCGTAGCGAGCACCACGCCTATCTTGGTTCCAAAATTACCACGTTCTGTCATGTTGATGTGCGGGAGTATGGTAGCGCCGTGGGAGGAAGGCGCCGGTTATATTACGTTGAACTGATGGAGGAATATGCTGAGAATGGCCAACGGGCACACGAAGCGTACCAAGAAAAGGAAGACGCCAAAGAAGCGGCCGCTAACGGTGCCCCAGTTGGTAAACTCGTCTTTCACCAAGCGCTTGGGAACAAACCAGCCCAGGAACAGGCAGGTGAGAAATCCGCCAAGAGGAAGGAAGATTTGGCCAGTAACAAAGTCGAACACGTCGAAGAGCGACTTGTCGCCTATGCGCAGACCATCAAACTGCCCTAAGGAGAGCGAGCAGAACGCTCCAATGATGATGGTGGTAACGGTGACGATGACGGCGCCCTTATCGCGGGTGATGTGGAGCTCCTCATAGAAGAACGCGGTGCTCACTTCGTGGAGCGACATGAGCGAGGTGAGGGCGGCCAACGATAGTAACGCATAGAACAACAACGAGATGACCCATCCCAGGATGGGCATGCTGGCGAAGGCTTGGTTGAACACGTTGGGAAGGGTGATGAAGATGAGCGACGGACCGCTGTCGGGGTTGACGCCCACCGAGAAGGCGGCGGGGAAAATCATCAGGCCGGCGAGGATGGCCACCAACGAGTCGATGACCGAGATCTGCACGGCCGATTGCAGCAGGTTGGTTTGGCGGGTGTAATAAGAAGCATAGGTGCAGATGCAACCCATGGCGATGCTCAACGAATAGAACGACTGGCCCAGGGCGCCAAGGAACACGCCGCGGTCAACCTTGCCAAAGTCGGGCTTGAACAGGAAATCGATGCCTTTCTCGGCGCCGGGAAGCATGCACGAGGCCACAACGATGACCAACAGCAGGACGAACAGGGTGGGCATGAGCAACTTGGAGGCCCTCTCAATGCCTCCGCGAACGCCATGGATGATGACGAAATGGGTGATGAGCAAAATGGCTACAAGCCAAATAATGGGACGGATGGGGTCGGTGGAGAACGATTGGAAATAGCTTTTCACAAACGAGGGGTCGCCATGCAACTGTCCGGCAACCGACGCGTAGATGTACTGAAGGCACCAACCCGACACCACGGCGTAATAGCCAGTGATGAGGTAACCGGTGAGAACGCCCAGCAATCCCACAAACTTCCAGGCGTTGCCGTGCGACATCTTCGAATAAGCGCGATAGGTGTTGGAAGCGCCATGACGACCTATGATAAACTCAGACACCATGCAGGGAATGCCCAAGAGCAACACGCAACCTATATATATAAGGATAAAGGCGGCACCTCCGTTCTGTCCGGCCATGTAAGGAAAACGCCAAACGTTGCCCAGGCCAACCGCCCCGCCAGCGGTGGCAAGGATCATTCCCAACTTACTTCCAAAGTTTGCTCTTTCTTCTAACATACTAACCTTTTCATCATTAAACGCTTGCAAAATTACAAAATATTATCTACTTTTGCATTAAAGTGAAAGTAAAAATGAAAAATCCGTATGATATTTTAAGATGTTATCCATTCTCTTGGATATGCGTAACCGTTATTTGGGTGCTTTGCCTCATACCCATGCCCGAAACGCCACTCGACGGCATCAGCATGATCGACAAGTGGACCCACTTCGTGATGTATGGCGGACTGTGTGCGGTGGTGTGGACTGAGCACGCCTTCAATCGTCCCACCATCAACAAGCGGTTTCTGCGCACATGGGCTTTCATCATCCCCCTGCTCATGGGAGGACTCATCGAGGTGGTGCAGGCCACTTGCACGGGAGGACAACGAAGTGGCGATGTCGTCGACTGGTTGGCCGACGGCATCGGCGTGCTTATTGGTCAGGGCCTTGGTATGCTTCTGGCACGAGCTGTCGCCAGTTGCAGAAAGGGTCGGAAAGAAGGTGCGAGTTGCGGAAATGAACGTCGCCCGTGACCTCGGGACCGATGAAATCGGGCTTTTCGAAGGATTCGTCCTCACTGCCAAGTTCCACCTCGGCCACCACCAAACCGGCGTTGGCGCCATGAAACTCGTCGACCTCGAACGTGTAGGAACCGCTCTTCACCAGCCAGCGGTGCTTGTCGACCACGCCTCCTCGGCATAAGGCCATCAGGTGCGTGGCCTCATCAAGGCTGATCTCTTTCTCAAACTCATAACGGCTCAGGCCGCCATTGGTGCTATGACTCTTTATGGTCAGGTAGCCTTTCTCGTCGCGGATGCGGATGCGAACCGTGGCCCCTTCAGCGGGGATGTAGCCTTGCTGGATGTGGCTACAAGAAAAGGCGGCGCCTTTGTATGCGTCGCCTTTCTTGACGAGAAACTTGCGTTCTATCTCAAGTCCACTCATTTTTATGCAATATACATTGACCAAATAATGTAAAGGATGGAAAGTGCGAAAAGGACGCAAAATATCCACTTGACAACGACCTCACCCTTATCCTTCTGCTTTTGCTCATGATTCTGATGCTTGCGAGGACGAGCCGTCTGGTTCACCTCGTGCACTACGGGATGCTTGTCTACTTTCTTTTTACTCATATCTTCAATATTTTAAGGTTTTTAGTGATGCAAACCATAGGGCCTACTGAGCCTCCTCCTCGGTGGGGAACTCCATGAGGTAGGCCTTGATGAAGCCGTCGATCTTGCCGTCCATCACGCCATCGACGTCGGAGGTCTGATAGCCGGTGCGATGGTCCTTCACACGACGGTCGTCGAAGACATAGCTGCGGATTTGACTTCCCCACTCAATCTTCTTCTTGCCTGCCTCGATCTTGGCCTGGGCCTCTTGCTTCTTCTTCAGCGCACGGTCGTACAACTGGCTCTTCAAGAGTTGCATGGCCTTGGCGCGGTTCTTGGGCTGGTCGCGCGTCTCGGTATTCTCAATGAGGATTTCCTCCTTCTCACCCGTGTCGGGGTCTTCGTATTGATAGCGCAATCGGACACCCGACTCCACCTTATTCACGTTCTGTCCACCGGCGCCGGAACTGCGGAAGGTGTCCCAACTGACCTTGGCGGGATCGACATACACCTCAATGGTGTCGTCGACAAGCGGTGTGACGAAGACGCTGGCGAAGCTGGTCATGCGCTTGCCTTGGGCGTTATAGGGCGACACGCGCACCAAACGGTGCACACCATTCTCGCTCTTCAGGAAGCCGTAGGCATACTCGCCACCCTCGATGGTCATGGTCATGCTCTTCACGCCGACCTCTTCACCGGGCTGAAGGTCAGTGATGGTAACCTTGTAGCCATTGGCCTCGCACCAACGCATATACATGCGCATAAGCATCTGGGCCCAGTCTTGTGCCTCAGTGCCACCCGCGCCAGAGTTGATTTTCATCACAGCGTCCATCGAATCTTCCTCCTGGCGGAGCATGTTCTTCAGCTCAAGTTCCTCGATGGCATGGATGGCCTTGGCGTAATCGGCATCGACCTCTTCCTCGGTAACCATTTCCTCCTTATAGAAATCGAAAGCCAACTGCAACTCATCGGCGCTCTGACGAACGCTCTGGTAGCCTTTAATCCATTTCTCAATGTCCTTGACTTTCTTCATCTGGACCTGTGCCCGCTTGGGGTCGTCCCAGAAATCGGGAGCCTGGGTGCGCAACTGTTCCTCCTCAAACTCCACTTTCTTTTGGTCGATATTAAGATAATGATGGAGCTTTTCAGCGCGGTCCATCACATCTTTCAATTGATCTGCTGTTATCATCGTTTGTTATTCTTGCATAATGAGACAATGGACGGGGTGTGGCTTGGGCACCATCGGCCTATTCCTCGTACATCTTATCGATTACGGCCTTGTAGTTCTTATAGATAATGGGGCGACGCATCTTCAACGTATTGGTCAATTCGCCCGATTCCATCGAGAAATGATGGGGCAACAAGGTGAAACGTTTGATCTGCTCATAGCCCGCCAACGACTGCTGCAACGTGGCAATGCGCTCCATCATCATGTCGTGAACCTTCGGGTTGGCGCATAGCTCTTCGTTGTTCTCAAAGGCGATGCCATGCTCGCGTGCCCACTCTTCGATAAGATGGAACTCGGGTACAATGAGCGCCGAAACAAACTTACGCTGGTCGGCAATGACGGCCACCTGATCAACATACTTGTCGACCAAAAGCATCGACTCGACCATCTGAGGTGCCACATACTTACCGTTGCTGGTCTTGAAGAGGTCCTTGATGCGCTCGCGAAGGAAGAGCTCGCCATCCTTCATGTAGCCTGCGTCGCCAGTATGGAAGAAGCCTTCCTTGTCGAATGATTGCGCATTGGCTTCGTCGCGGTGGTAATAGCCGGGAGTGATGGTGGGACCCTTGAGCAGGATCTCATCGTTCTCGCCAATCTTCAGCTCAATGCCATCAATGAGTCTTCCCACAGAACCAATGGTGTATTTTTGCTTGGGGCGGTCGCACGAAACGGTAGCCAAACTCTCTGTGAGGCCATAGCCTACGACCATCGTTATGCCGATGGAATGGACAAATTGCTCCACTTCGGGCGAGACGTAAGCTCCAGCGGTTGGGAAGATATTGGGATGCTCCAGGCCCAGTTGCTTACGGACAATGCTGAGCACCGTGTTGTTAACCAACTTATACTCGAGAGCCAAGGCCAAAGGCGGTCGTTTGCCATTGGCAAGATACTCGATGTTGTGGCGGCGACCAACACTAAGGGCGTGGTTGAAGAGCTTGCGCTGCACACCACTGGCCTCATCCATCTTGGCCTTCACGGCCTGATAAACCTTCTCCCAGAAGCGAGGCACGCTCGACATACATGTGGGATGGGTCTCACGCATGGAGTCTTGGATCTCCTTCGGATAAGTATTGATGATGAGTTGGGCACCCACGGAAAGACACAAATACGACCATCCACGCTCAAACACATGTGTGAAAGGCAAGAAATTGATAGCGCGGTCCTTGTCGGAGACGCCCACACACTTGCCGTTGGCAATTATGGCGGCATTGTATTGGCGATAGTTCAGGATAACGCCCTTGCTCGCTCCTGTGGTGCCACTGGTATAAAGGATGTTGCAAACGTCGTCCTCGTTGGCCTCGGCCCAACGCTTTTCGACCTCCGTCTGGCGCGGAAGGCCCTCGCCCAACCTCAGGAAGTCCTCGAAATAAATGGCGTTGGGATCGTGCGAACTAACGCGCACGCTCTCATCAAAGATAATGATTCGCTCCAACGAAGGGCACAAAGGGAATATGCGATGAGCCTTATCGTACTGATCTTGCTCGCCAACAAACAGGTACTTTACCTCGGCGTCGTTGATCATGTACTGTATTTGGCTCTCGGAACTGGTTGCATAAAAAGGAATGGACACAACCCTAATTCCGTACGCTCCAAAATCTGTGTAGAGATATTGGATGCAGTTTTGCGAGAACACCGCTATCTTCTCCTGGGGCTTAATGCCAAGATTCAACAAGGCATTGCTCACTTGCTTCACGCGCAAAGAAAACTGATTCCAGGAAACTGTCTTCCATTTCAGACTTCCAAAACTACGGAAAGTCAGAACGGGGCGGGAGCCATACTTCTTAGCCTGCTCATGGATGAGCACAGAGAGATGACTTAAATTCTGCATGATGGATAGGCTTTTAATTATTACGCAAAGTCCAAGCAGACGCTGAGCCGAGGACACGCGGTCTTCAATCAGCGCGCTACTCTTATTTCATGCAAAGTTAAAGAATATTCCTTAAAGTAGGAAATAATTTGGTGTTTTTTCTTAATTTTGCCTGCGTTATGAAACATCAGGATTATGTAACAGACGCCATCGATTTGTTGTGCGCCTTGATTAACACACCGAGCGTTAGCCGAGAGGAGAAAGATGCGGCCGACCTCATGGAGCAACGGATGAAGAGTTACGGTCTCGCACCTCATCGCGAGGCCAACAATCTGTGGCTGATGGCCGATGGATACGACGAGCAGAAACCGACCTTACTGCTCAACGCTCATATCGACACGGTGAAACCGGCCATTTCATGGACTCGCGACCCATTCAGGGCAAGCGTCGAGGACGACCGGATCTATGGCCTGGGAAGCAACGATTGCGGGGGCGGACTGACCACGCTCCTACAGGTTTTTCGATTCTTATCACTTAGACCGCAGCCCTACAACCTCATTTACTTGGCATCGGCCGAGGAAGAAATATCAGGCAAAGACGGCATCAGCCGCGTACTTCCATTATTGCCCCACATGGATGTGGCCATCGTGGGTGAGCCGACAGGCATGCAACCAGCCATCGCTGAGAAAGGGCTGATGGTACTCGACCTCATCGGACATGGCAAGAGTGGGCACGCTGCGCGCAACGAAGGTGTCAACGCCATCTACGAATCGCTCGACGACATGCGATGGATTCGCGACTATCAGTTCGACAAGGTAAGCCCATTCCTCGGCCCGACGAAGATGACGCTGACGGTGGTTCATGCGGGAACGCAGCACAATGTCATACCCGACACATGCCAAATGTTGGTGGATGTGAGAACCAACGAGTATTACACAAACGAGGAAGTGTACGACATCATCCAACAAAACGTGAAGTGCGATGTCCAAGCACACTCATTCCGCCTTCACTCTTCGCACATCGACCCCGACCATCCGTTGGTGAGAGCATGTGTCAACATGGGCATGACGCCCTACGGTTCGCCCACTCTGAGCGACCAAGCGCTCATGCCGTTCCCTTCGCTCAAGCTTGGTCCGGGCGAGTCTTCGCGCAGTCACAGCGCCGATGAATTCGTGAAAATTAGCGAAATGGAGCATGCCTTCGACACCTATACCAGCCTTCTCGACGGTCGCGACATCCGTCACACATCTTCCCAAGAATAGCCGTCATCGCAAAAGCAAGAACCTCTCCACCGCCGACTTGGCACAAAAGCGATAATTCACCATCCTCCGCGCAAGACTCACAAACAACCTAAGTCTGTTTGGAACACAAGAAGTGCGAGGAGGATATATAAGATACGCAAGGGCAAATCCTAAGAAGCGAAAGTGGGAATCACAAGAAACGCAAGGAAGAAACATAAGAAACGCAAGGAAGAAACATAAGAAGCGAAAGTGGGAATCACAAGAAACGCGAGGACGAAACATAAGAAACGCAAGGGGCGCTCATCACAAATGCGACGAGCGCCCCTTGCGTTTTTAGATTCCGATTCCCCTTAAGGACATCATTTTATCGCAGAAAAGAACGATGAAATCGTCAAAAATGAAGGGTTTGCGCCTTTTCCCTATTGATACGGTTTGGCCCTTTAGCGCCCAAGCCAAGACTCAGGATTCAGCTTGGCGCGTTCCTTACGCAACTGGAATTGGAGGATATGGTCGGGACCAACAGTACCCAATATTTGTCGGGTACTGACCTTTTGGCCACGGCTAACGCTAACCGACTTCAAGTTACAATAGACGGATATGTATGCGCCATGACGCACCATGACAACCATGTTGCCACCATAGCCAATGACCGCACTCACCTCGCCGTCATAGACAGCACGTGCCTGGCAACCCGCGCCACCCATGATGTTGATGCCCTTGTTGTCGAGCGTCACACCCTTCAGGCCGGCCACCTGATATTGTCCGAAGTGACTCACAATCTTATAGTTACCCGTGATGGGCATGGGAAGGCGTCCACGGTTGGCCTCAAAGCCACTATTCATCATACGGTCGACAGACGAGAACTTCACCATCTCTTCCGCATTTTCCTTCGCGTCGGCAATTTCCTCCCTGGCACGGGCGGCGTCGGCCTTCTGCTTACGTTCGGCAGCCAGTCGTGCCGACTCAGCCTCGCGGGCAGCCTGCTCAGCCCGTTGCTTACGGGCAGCAGCCTCGGCGGCCATTCGTTGGGCAGCAGCCTCCTTGTCGGCGGCGGCCTTTGCGGCAGCCTCGGCCTTTGCGGCGCTTCTCGCCAGCTCACGAGCCGTAGCCTTTTGGCGAGCCCTTTCCTCAGCCAGCGCTTGCTCACGAGCCCTTGCCTTGGCCGCTTCGGCAGCCTCAGCGCGTGCCCGACGTGCCTCCGCCTCAGCGGCGGCAGCCTTGCGAGCCTCCTCTTTCAGGCGTTCCTCACGTGCCTTTGCCTCAGCGATACGCCGCGCATTCTCCTCGGCGGCCCGCTTGGCCTCAGCCTGTTTGCGCGCAATCTCAGCCGCCCTTCGTTTGGCAGCCTCAGCCGCGGCGGCCTTACGCCTGGCCTCGGCGGCGGCACGCTCACGCACCTTTTGCACCTCAATCTCGACCAATCGGTCGATTTGGGCGTTCAAAACGGCGTCTTTCTTATGCTGCTCGGCTATGATAGCCTGAATGGTTTTCTGTTGTTTTTGCAATCCTTGGACAATCTGCTGCTGCTCGTTCTTGTTGCCCTCGAGTTTTTCCTTCTCCTGTTTACCTTGATAAAGGAGGTTGTTCTTTTGGCCTCGCACATTCTCCAGTTGCGTATTTTTATGCGTCACCTGGTTCTGTTTGGCCCTAACCGCCTCACCTTGCGCCCTCTGATACTGGGCATATTCGCGCACGAAGCGCAGACGCCGATACATCTGAGCAAAGTTCTTTGCGGAGAAAATGAACATCAATCGGTCTTGCACCGAGCGATGTCGAGCCATGTATCGCATCGACTTCACATATCGTGCCTGTCGGTCTTTCAGCTGCAACTGCAACGTGGCGAGCTGCGATTTCAGGATGCCGATGTTGCCTTCGATATGCTTAATGTCCGTTTGGATGTTGTCGATGTTCTTTTGCCGTTGGTCGATCTCACCATTGATGACCATCAGGTTCTTCAAACGCTGGGCCACATCCTCCTTGTTGGCCTTCAACGCCTTCTCCTGTTCTCTAATCTTCTTCCGAATGGCCGCGCGCTGGTTTTGCAGTCCACGGATCGACGCATTGGAGTAACGCGCCGCGTTGTTTTGCTTTTTAGCAGTCGTGGCTTGCTTTGTCTGCGTCTTCTTTTTTACCGGTTGCGCCTTCTTGCGAACCGTTTGCGTCTGCTTTCGCTGCACCGTTGTGGTGCGCGTTTGCTTGCGGGCCGTATTCGTTTTCTTGGTCTGCGCCCCGGCAACCATCACCAAGGCCAGGCTCAACATGATGCACAAAAATCTTCTCATTCTATCTTTCTTCAAGCGGCAAAGATTACATTACTAAGACTTATCCCCTCAGGGCTTACATCTCCAACAGCTTACCGAGGATATCTTGGACCTCCACCTTCTTATATTTGCTCGACACCACGGTATTGGCCTCCCAGTCGTCGGAAGTCTTCAGGGCGTCTAACGCCAGTTTGACCGTAGCCTTTCGCGCCTGCTTAGTAGCGTTGGTGGCAAACGAGAACTCCTGCGTGGCCGGGAAGCTCTTGGCTCCCAATGCCTTGAAGTTATCGTATTTCCACGTAAGCGTCGAGTTGCTTTGCGAACGACTGGTATAAGCCACCACCGCCTGAGCTATCAATCCGCTGTTTCGATTGGCCTGCCAGGTGAAGGCAAGATTGCCATTTTTCAGCATAATAGGCACATTTTGGCCCATTCCATCGAGGTTAACGTCGAATTTCTCGAGGTCTCCCTCGCTCACGCGATTGGTTCCCGGCAACATCAGTTGGTTCCAGAACAAGGCTTGCAAGGAATAGAAACTCAAGCCATTGTTACGCAAGAAATCGAGCTGATTGTAGTCGCCCTTGACGTATTGCTTATGCAACCGGTCGACAACCAATACATAATCGGGTGTAAACTCGATGCGCGCGGCCTCCGTTCCGATATACGGAATGAAGATCTGTAAGCGTATCACCTGATCGCGGCGCATGCGGAGGGCACCCGGCAGGGTGATGCTCTTGCCATCCATGTTGGCCGTGAACGACAGACCGCTGACGATGTTTTTGGCGTAAACCTTTTGGTCGCTTACCTTCTGCACGAACGCCAACTGCATCTCTTCGGCATGCTTGTGCGTCGCCTGCGTTGTGGGTACAGTTGCGTTATCCTTCACCAACGATTTCTTTGCGCCACACGAAGCCAAAGCCAACAGTGCGCAAATCAGACATATTTTGAATAATGACGTTTTCATTTCTCTTTCCTATATAAGTTCATTTTACGTGTCAACGCATCCTTGTCGCCACCAGCCTCGATGGCCTTTTGCAAAAATTCCAATGCCTGCTCCTTCTCTCCCACCTTCATATAGATGTCGCCCGCATGCTCGAGTACGGCGGCGCTAACGGCAGAATCGGTATCGTTCTTCAATGTGGCGTCCATGTAAAACTTCGCCTCCGCATACCGTTCCTCGCAGAAGAGAATCCAAGCGTAAGTATCCAGGTAGGTGGCATTGGCCGGCTCAGCTTTCACCGCCTTGGCGCTCATCTCCTCCGCCTTCTTCAGGTTTCCACCCTCGGTACACAGGAAATAAGCGTAGTTGTTGAGCGTAGCGATATGATCGGGCTTCCACTGCAAGCAACTATCGTAAGCCGCATACGACTTTTCCTTCTCGCCTTGGCTATGATAGATATCGCCCATGATGGCATAGAAGTCGCTCACAATGTCGGGATTGCTCTTGTCGTTGATTTCTGCGGTTCCACGTTGGAAGGCATCCAACGCTCCCTTGTCGTCCTCCTGGTAAAACCTGGCGAGTCCGGTGAAATAATAAAAGGCCATTTCATCGGGGTTATACAGCATTCCCGGCTCCGCCAAAGAGGCCACCAGTTTCCAATCTTGTGTCGCCCATTTGCTTTGGACGAGTTGGAACCGTGCCCACGCATTGTCGGGGGCGATGTCGAGAAGTTGCATCAACGCCGAGTCGACCACGGCCGTCGGCATCTTCTTCATTTGGAAATAGGCCGCGCGCATCTCGGCCACCTGTGCATCCTTGGGCACCACTTGCCTCACCCGATCCAATAGATGGATGATCTGCATGGAGTCGCCACCCTGTTGCTCATTTTCCTGAATGGCCTGCTTGAGAAACTGCATGCGGCTATCAGCCGGCGTGTTTTTACCCAAGAGTATGCGGTCCATCATCTGCCGCGCCAGCGAGTCGTTGCCCGACGAGCGGTAATAATCGTACATGGAACTTTGCGCATAGGTGTTGTCGGGTTCCGCTTTCAAGGTCTGTGCAAAGAGCTTATAAGCCGCCTTTCGCATCTTATGCTGCATGAGCCAATTGCCCAACATGACGGTAAACGTCTTGTCGTTGGGGTGGCTATCTGCCAAACGCTTCAAGGTTAGGTAAGCTTTCCGCGTGTTGCCCATCATCTCATAGACGTTCATCTTGGCCATTTCAAACTGGTCGTCGACGCCCTCCAGCTCCTCCATCTTGTTGATGGCCTCGATCATCTTTCCATAATCCTTCTGCTGTTGGTAGAGTTGGACAAGCACATTGAGCACATCGCTCCGGTCGCGATTGTTGGCATAGAGCTGCTCATAGGCCTTGGTGGCCTTGTCGTAATTGCCCATTCCGATATAGAACTGCGCCACCTTCTCTTGGTAGATGGCGTTTCCCGGTTGCAGACTGGCCGCTTTCTCAAGATCGCTGAGCGCCAACGAGTCTTTGCGCAACATCGACAAGTAGCGCGCCCTGAGGAAGTAAGCCTCGGCCGCCTTGGGGTTGATGTCGAGACAATGGCTCAAGAGGTCGAATGCGGCAGCGTAACGCCCCGCCTCTTGTTGCCTTACAGCCTCCAAGAAGAAATAGTTGTACCTTCTACTGTCGTTGTAGCTCAGCGTGTCGGCAACGGTCAAAACGACCGGTTTCTTCGCTTTTTTCTTACTTGCCGCCGACACAATTTGCCCACCCATCGCCACAACAGCGATGGCCAACAACAGGTAATATCTTGCTCGTTTACACATCAACGCCTATGCTCCTCCATTATTTCACACCCGTGTGGCCGTAGCCCCCTTCGCCGCGCTCCGTCTCATCGAGCACGCTTACGGTCTCAAACTGCACCTGCTCATAACGCGCCACCACCATCTGTGCGATGCGCTCGCCGTCGTTCACCACGAAGTCGTCGTTGGAGAAATTGACGAGCAACACCTTGAGCTCACCGCGATAATCGGCGTCGATGGTTCCCGGTGTGTTGAGCACGGTGATGCCATGCTTGAGGGCCAATCCGCTGCGCGGACGCACCTGAGCCTCGTAGCCGTCGGGCAAGGCGATGTGCAAGCCCGTGGGAATGAGGGCTCGCTCCAAGGGGTGCAGCACAATGGGCTCTGACAGGTTGGCGCGAAGGTCGAGACCTGCGCTCTGATGGGTGGCGTAAGCCGGAAGCGGCTGGTGGCCAGTATTGACTACTTTGATATTCAACATAACAATTGCAAAATTACTAAATTCCGTCCACTTATATACTTTTTAATTATTAAAAAGGCGAAAAATGGAGAAATAAAACGTAACTTTGCCAAACCAACCCTCACAGTCTCAACACTTTGGCGTGCTGTGATTTGAAACAAGAACCAACATGAACTGGACCCAACTCATCTCCAACAAGCGTTTTGGGCAGGAGGAGCGCCATGCCCTTCGCCACGACGACCGCTCCGAATTTAAGCGCGACGGCGACCGCCTGATCTACTCAGCCCCGTTCCGTCGCTTGCAAAACAAGACGCAGGTGTTTCCCCTTCCGGGCAGCATCTTCGTCCACAACCGCCTTACCCACTCGTTGGAAGTGTCGTCGCTGGGCAAGTCGCTGGGCGACGACGTGGCGCGCCGCCTGACGGACAAGCACCCGGAGCTTCGCGGCACGCTGTTTGAGGAGATAGGAACGATTGTGCAAACGGCGGGCCTCGCCCACGACATGGGCAACCCACCCTTCGGCCATTCGGGCGAGAAGGCCATCCAGACCTACTTCACCGAGGGTCCCGGCTCTACGTTGCGCAGCGAGGTGAGCGACGCCATTTGGCAAGACATCACCCACTTTGAGGGCAACGCCAATGCCTTCCGCCTGCTGGTCCACCAGTTTGTGGGGCGCCGCGCAGGCGGTTACGTCATGACCTACTCCACGTTGGCGTCGATCGTGAAATACCCCTTCTCGAGCCAGCACGCCGGCGCTCACGGCAAGTTTGGCTTCTTCGAGTCGGAGGCTTCAAGCTTCCAGAGAATTGCCGATGAATTGGGCCTTATTTGTCTCTCCGCCCCTGGCGAGCCTCTTCGCTACGCGCGCCATCCGCTGGTTTACCTGATGGAGGCCGCCGACGATATCTGCTACGAGATTATGGACATAGAGGACTCACACAAACTGAAGATCCTTTCATTTGAGGAGACGCGCAACCTGCTGCTCGGCTTCTTCGACGCCGAGGGCCAAGCCAACATCCTGCGGCGCCTCGACGACGAGGGCGTGACCGACCGCAACGAACAAGTGGTTTACATGCGAGCCTGTGTGGTGGGCGCCTTGGAGCACGCCTGCGTCAACACGTTTGTAAATCACGAGGACGAAATTCTGCAAGGCACATTCACCGGAAGCCTCATCAAGCACATCGACACGCCCCTGCGCGAGGCTTACCAGCGTTGCGTCGAACTGTCGCGCGCCAAGATTTACCGCAGCAAACCGGTGCTCGACGTGGAGCTGAGCGGTTACAAAATCATGGAGACCCTGATGGAGACGCTTATCTCGGCGGCTGTCCACCCCGAGAAGTTCCACTCCCAACAACTCATCAGCAGGTTCAGCAGCCAGTACGACATCAACAGCCCGCACCTGGAGACCCGCATCATGGCCGTGCTCGACTACATCAGCGGCATGACCGACATCTACGCGCTCGACATTTACCAAAAGATAGAAGGCATCGCATTGCCTATCGTCTGATCACCCTTAACGACAAAAAACACGATGAAACGGCGCATTTTCTTCAATCACAAGGAAGAGTTATGGAATAGTTGGAGCCATGCCGGCGGCATAGCCTTAGGCATCGTCTTCGGCATCATCTTCCTCGTTTGGTGCTTTCAGGTGGGCAACGGTTGGGCCACGGCGGGCATCATTCTCTATCTCTTTGGCATGATCTGCTCGTACATCGCCTCCACGGTTTACCACGCCTTGAGCGCCTGGTCGCCTTGGAAGGAGCGTTTGCGCAAGTGGGACCACGCCGCCATCTACTGGCACATCGCCGGTTCCTACTCGCCCATCACGCTCATCTGCCTGCGCGACCAAGGCTATTGGGGTTGGACCCTGTTCATCTTCATCTGGTCGGCGGCCATCGCGGGCACCATCGTGAGCTTCCGCGGCCTGAAAGGCCACAGCAACGTAGAGACCATCTGCTTCGTGGTGATGGGCCTGAGTGTGCTCGTTGCCTTCAAGCCGCTCATCGACGCCCTGCCGCGCACATCGTTCTGGTGGATCATCGGCGAGGGCGTGAGCTACATCACGGGCGCGATCTTCTATAGTCTGAACCGGCGCCGCTTCATGCACACGGTGTTCCATTTCTTTGTGCTGATGGGCTCCGTTTGCCACATCATCGCCGTGTGGGACATCCTCATGAAGTTCCTATAAACGCAAACCGCATCGCGAAACGCCCACGGGCACATTTCCCAAACAGCCGCAGGGCCATTCCCATCGTTGTGCCATGATCGCACAGACAGGAATGGCCCTGCGGCTGTTTATGTGTTATGCGTTAGGTTCTCAACCCAATCCCATCGGTCTCTGCTTAGAGCATCACCGTGTTGGGGCGACCGGGGAAGTTGAGTGCCTCGGGGTGCTCCTCCACAAAACTATTGATGTGGCGCACACGCTTCTCCTCGAAAATCTCATCGACGGCAATGAGTATGCCACTTTCCTCCACCTCGCCAAACTCGTGGTTGATGGCCGTTCCGAAGAATTTCATGGTGGGCGAGAGGTTCATGTAAGCGTTCACCAGCGGCGGGATGTTGTAGCCCAGCTGGCGCACGTTGCGATTGAGGATGCGGTAGTCGGCTCGGAAGTCGTCCTCGCAGAAGATAGCCTTCAGTTCCTCCTCGGGAGTCTCAAAAACCACCGGTTCGATCGGTGTTATGAGGCCATCCTTGTCGCCAAAGTGTTTGCGCAGGAAATAGAGTATCATGTCGCGCCCGCGTCGGTTGAACGAGGGGTACATGGTCATCTTTCCCAGGAAATATTTGCATCGTGGATTGATGACCGTCAGGGCTCCGAGGCCATCCCACAGGTTATCGAGCGCAAAGATCGACTTGGTGTTCTTGCGCACGTTCTGATAGTCGACCGCCACAAACGAGCGACCGAGCTCCACGGTGTTGGGCGCATAGTCGTTCATAAACTTATCGGAGAAATGGAACATGTGGGCCATGGCCACCTGCGGCTGCCCCTCGTTGTTGATCTGCCAATCATCGCAGAACAGATAGCGGTAACCACCGATAATTTCCTCGGCCTCCGGGTTCCAAACGATGAGTTGTCGGCACCCATCGTCCATGGTGTCGAACTCGTCGATGTCTGCCGCCTTTCCCGTTCCTCCGCCAGCTGTTCGGAAAGCAACCTCTCTGAGCCTTCCTATCTCCTGCATCACGTTGGGAGAGTTCTTGGCCGTAACCACATAAATCTCGTTGTGGCTCTTGTTTGTTGTCCTCAATTCACGCTCATGGGTCAGTTCCGCCTTGAGCAGATCCTTGCTGACTGGTTGACAAATCTCTTCTTCCATCATAATCTCTTATACGGGCTTACTCGCCTCTTTCCGAGGCAGGCCCAGCTTGTTCGTATACCTTATCTTCTACAAATTTGGCCCATTCCATCGGTGTTCGGCTCTTGTCGAACGTTTGCCAGGGTATGGGCTTACCTACCACCACACGGAAGTTTTTCCCCACGTTCTCATACATCTCGTCGACGAGGAAGAGCATGGCCAGGTTGATCTTCAATCCCAGCTTCTTCTGCCACTTGGCAATGCGGTAGAAGCGCTTCGAGTTGCGCCCGCTGAAATAGATGGGCACCACGTCGCGCTGATACTCCACACTCTTAGTGATAAACGTTTTCCTCCACGGCAGGTCGTGAATCTTGCCGTCGATCATGCGCGAGTTGAGTCCGGCGGGGAACATGAGCATGTGGTTGTCGCTCCGGAAGCCAGCCTCCACCATACGGGGGAAGTCGCGACTCTGCTTGCCAGTCTTGTTGATGCCAATGCTCACGGGGCGCAAGCCGGGGAGCGAGAGCAACAGGTCGTTGACCAGATAGCGGAACTTACCGTCGTAATGCCTGCCAATGATGGATCCCAGGCACACGCCGTCCTCACCACCCAATGGATGGTTCGACACGAAGGTGTAGAGCTTTCCGTCGTTTTTGTCGGGCAGATTTTCCTCGCCTTCGATGGTAACGTTCATCTTCAGGTATTTCACACATTCGGTAAGCCATTCGGTTCCTACCTTCCCGCGGCTCTCCCACAAGAATCGGTTCACCTCGTCCTCATGAACGATATGCTTCAGCCAGCTCACGAGGCAGCGAGGCACCCACTTGGCTTTCTCGCCCATCTTGCTCCGAAGTATCTTATCAATGTCGATGGTCTTTTCCATGCTTCCGCTTATCAAGCTATTCTACTAACAAGTTGCAAAAATAACACTTCTTTTTCTAAATTGGTTCCTTTTTGCTCAAAAATTCATCTTTTCTTCACATTTGCTCCCGAAAAGGCACCCCGCGCCACCCTTCCGCCCACCCCTCGACGGCTGGTTCGCAAGCGCCACCCACCACGCCCCACGCCATCCACAAGCAGCGAATGGGCACCAAAAGCGCCCATTCGCCATCTGCCGAATCGACCTTTTGTAATGCTATTTGACACAAAAACGCATCACGGAGAGCCTCGCAAACAGAAGCGGAAAAGGGGCTTCAGGGGACCTCCTGTGCCCAACGGGGATGGCTCGTGTGAGAGGAGTCGTTGCCATTAGGCATCTTTCGAGTTGCGAAAGGCCATCTTTCGAGACTCGAAAGGCAAGCTATCGCGCGTAGATTAGGCATGTTTCGAAGCTCGGTTAGGCATGTTTCATCGTGCGGAATGCGGAGTTTGGAATACGGGGCAGGTCCCTCTGACGTTAAGTTGTTAACTATCAGATTGTTGCGAAAACGCGCCGAGAATCGCATATTTGGTGGCGAAGTGGGCGTTGGTGGATTTCGCGCCATTCTCAGCGAGCCATTTGTCGTATCGTTTCGCAACAGATGTCCCTTTCCGCCCAAAGGGCTGCGGCCTGTCGGATGTCATAAAATGAGGGCAAAAAACAAAATTTGTGGAGAGAAGTGGGGTAAAGTGGGGAAATTTGTGTAACTTTGGAGCCAAATTATTATAAATTAGAACACATGCGGTTTTTAGGCAACATCGAGGCACGAACAGACACGAAGGGACGAGCATTCCTCCCCTCCGCGTTTCGCAAAGTGCTCCTAACTTCGGGCGAGGAGGGCCTGGTGTTGCGCCAAGACATCTTCGAGAAATGCCTCGTCATCTACCCCGAGAGCGTCTGGAACCGCGAGATGGACGAGATGCGCGCCCGCCTTTCGCGATGGGACCGTCGCCAGCAGATGGTCTACCGCAGCTTTGTGAGCGGCGTCATCAACCTCGCCATAGACGGCAACGGCCGCATACTCATCCCCAAGAACTTCCTGGAAGCCGCAGGCATCAAGCAAGCCATACGCTTTGTGGGCATGGGCGACACCATCGAGGTGTGGGCCAACGAGACTGGCGGCGAGCCCTTCATGAACAGCGACGAGTTTGGGCTGGCATTGGAGCAACTCATGGCCCCAAAAAGCGACGATACCCACAAGCCAACATCAACAAACGAATAGTGACAAGCATGGTCAAGACTGCTGAAACATATCATGTACCCGTGCTGCTGAAAGCCAGCGTGGACGGACTCGACATCACCCCCAACGGAACCTACGTGGACGTTACTTTTGGAGGAGGCGGGCACTCGCGTGAGATTCTCTCCCGACTGGGCCCCGGCGGCCGGCTCTTTGGTTTCGACCAAGACGCCGACGCGGAGAACAACGTCAGGACGCTCTTCCCGCAAGCCCCCGAGGCGGCCAACGGTGAGCAGCCAGGCGATGGCGAGGCAGCCAACCGGCCGACGTTCACCTTCGTGAGGTCCAACTTCCGCTACCTGAAAAACTGGATGCGCTACCACAATGTGGACCACATCGACGGCCTGCTGGGCGACCTTGGCGTGTCGAGCCACCACTTCGACGACGAGAGCCGAGGCTTCTCGTTCCGCTTCGACGCACCACTCGACATGCGCATGAACAAACGGGCTGGAAAGACGGCGGCCGACATTGTCAACGAGTATGACGAGGGCCGACTGGCCGACGTGCTCTACCTCTACGGCGAGCTGCGCACCTCACGCCGCATAGCCTCCACGCTGGTCAAGGCGCGCCAACAGAAACCCATCGCCACCACACACGACCTGATGGAGGCCGTGGAACCGCTCTTCCGACGCGACCGCGAGAAGAAAGACCTGGCCCGACTCTTCCAGGCGCTACGCATCGAGGTGAACCACGAGATGGACGCCCTCCGGGAGATGCTGGCCGCGGCCACCGAACTGCTGGCACCGGGCGGACGACTGAGCATCATCACCTACCACTCGCTCGAAGACCGTATCGTGAAGAACGTCATGAAGACCGGACGCGCCGACGGAAAGGTGGAGCAAGACTTCTTCGGACGGGTGGAAAGCCCGTTCCGCATGATCACGTCGAAAGTGATTGTTCCCACCGACGAGGAGCAACAGAGCAACCCACGAAGCCGCAGCGCCAAACTTAGAATTGCAGAGAAGAAATGACAGAGAACAACCCCAACATACAAGACGACAAGGAAAAGCCCATCGACAGCAAGCCCTTGGAGGAGCTCACGCTGAAAGAGGTGATCGAGGAGACCGCCACGGAGGACGAGGCGCCACAATCGAGAATGTTCTCGCTGCGCAAGATCCTGGGCGGCGACATCCTCAGCGCAGCCATCATCCGCCGACAGGTGTGGCTCATCCTGCTCATCGTCTTCTTCATGATCATCTACGTGTCGAACCGATACAGCTGCCAGCAAGACATCATCGAGATCGACAAGCTCCACCAGCAGCTCACCGACGCCAAGTACAAGGCGCTCAGCAGCGAGAGCGAGCTCACCGAACTCAGCAGGGAGAGCAACGTGCTCGAGATGCTGAAAGACAACAAGGACAGCGTGCTGAAGATAGCCAGCCAACCTCCTTATTTTATAGAAATTCCCAATGGTCAATAATCCGTCATGAGTAAGTTTAACGAAAAAAAGGTCATGCCGCGCTACAGCCTCATCTGCATGCTGCTCACCCTGGTGGCCCTCGCTGTGCTCATCAAGGCTGGCTACATCATGACGGCGCAACGATCCTACTGGGAGCAGGTGGCCAAACGCGAGACACGAGACAGCGTGCCGGTGCCCTCACAGCGTGGAAACATCCTCAGCGACGACGGCCAGCTGTTGGCCTCGTCGCTGCCCGAGTTTAAGCTCTACATGGATTTCGAACAGCTCCACGAGGCCAAGAACGACTCGCTCTGGGAAGCCAAGCTCGACAGCATCTGCATGGGACTGCACGACATATTCCCCGAGAAGAGCGCCCACGACTTCAAGGCTCACCTTGAGAAAGGGCGCCGCGAGGGCAAGCGCTACTACCCCATCTGGCCGAAGCGTGTGAACTACAACACCTATTCGGAGGTGAAGCAGCTGCCCGTCTTCTGCCTGAAGCGCTTCCAGAGCGGTTTCATCCCGCAGGAGTTGCAGTCGCGCACACGACCCTACGGCAACATGGCGGCACGCACCATCGGATCGATGTTCAACGAGAAGGACATGGGCCGCACGCCGCGTTGCGGCCTGGAGTTCTCCTACGACTCATTGCTGCGCGGAACCGACGGCCTGAAAAACCGCCGCAAGGTGCTCAGCAAATACATGGACATCATACAGCGCGAGCCCGTGGAGGGAGCCGACATCATGACCACCATCAACGTGAACATGCAAGACCTGGCCGAACGCGCCGTGCTGAAGAAATTGCAGGAGATCGACGCCGAGTTTGGCGTGGCCATCGTCATGGAGGTGAAAACCGGCGACATCAAGGCCATCGTCAACCTGGAGCGTTGCGTCGACGGCAAGTACCGAGAGATACAAAACCACGCCGTGACCGACCTCGTGGAACCGGGATCGGTGTTCAAGGTGGCCTCGGTGATGACCGCCCTGGAGGATGGCGTGTGCGACACCACATTCAAGATACCCACCGGCAACGGTGTGTGGCACGTCTACGGACGCGACATGAAGGACAGCCACTGGCGCTCGGGCGGATACGGCACCATCTCGCTGGGCAAGGCTATGGAGCTCAGCTCCAACATCGGCGTCAGCTACATGGTCGACCATTACTACCACAACAACCCAGAGAGGTTTGTAAAGGGAATATGGCGCACCGGAATCAACGACCCCAACATCAGCATTCCTATAGAGGGACACGCGCGCCCGAGCATCAGAATGCCGGAGCGCTACCCCAACGGACAATGGAAAAACTGGAGCAAGACGGCCCTGCTATGGATGAGCATCGGCTACGAGACGCAGATTCCGCCCATCTACACGCTGACCTTCTACAACGCCATCGCCAACAACGGACGCATGATGCAGCCGCGCTTCGTCAAGGCCACCGTGAAGAACGGCGACACGCTGACGGCCTATCCGCCCCAAGTGGTGAAGGGCAGAGAGCAGATCGCCTCCGAGAAGACCATCAAGATCATGCAAGACCTGTTGCACCGTGTGGTGATCAACGGAACGGGAAAGAAGGCCAACAGTCCCAACTTCTGGGTGTGTGGCAAGACGGGTACGGCCATGATCGCCAAGAACGGATCCTACAAGGGAGCGCCCAACCACCTGCTCTCCTTCGCCGGATGGTTTGGCGAGAAGGACAAGCCCTACTACAGTTGCATCGTATGCATACAGAAACAGGGACTTCCGGCCTACGGATGGATGAGCGGACAGGTGTTTAAGGACATCGCCGAAGGCATCATGGCCAAATATGTGAGGTACGACATCAGCGACGCGCGCGACTCGACCTCCCACCCGATTCCCGACGTGAAGAACGGCAACATCTTCTCGGCACAACGCGTGCTGTCGTTGCTGGGCATCAACACCACCACCAACTACGCCACACCGGCCACGCAAGCCGCCCTCGTATGGGGCGCAGCACAGCGCAACGCCGGAAGCGTGCTGCTCAAGAAGGAGGGCATGGCCAGCCGCAAACACATACCCAACGTGATGGGAATGGGAGCACGCGACGCCGTGTATCTCATCGAGAGCCGAGGTGTGAGGTGCATCGTCAGGGGGCGCGGAAAGGTGGTGGAGCAAAGTCTTGAGCCTGGCCACTACATCAAGAAAGGCGAAATTTGCACGCTGAAATTAGAATAACAATAAAGCATAAAGATATGAAACTGCAAGAGCTGTTGAAGAACACCAAGCCGCTGGCCATCGTCGGCGACGTGGACGTAGACATCACGGGAGTAAACATCGACTCCCGAAAAGTGAAGTCGGGACATCTGTTCGTGGCCATGAAGGGCACGCAGGTCGACGGGCACCAGTTCATCACCAAGGCCATAGAGCTCGGGGCGAAGGCCGTGTTGTGCCAGGACATGCCGGAGGCGAAGGCCGAGGGCGTGACCTATGTGCAGGTGGCCGACACCGAGGACGCCGCTGGCAAGGTGGCAACGCTCTTCCATGGCGACCCCTCGCACCACCTCACGCTGGTGGGTGTGACGGGAACGAACGGAAAGACGACCATCGCCACCTTATTATATAATATGTTCCGAAAGATGGGGCACAAGTGCGGACTGCTCTCTACCGTGTGCAACTACATCGAAGACGAGGCCATTCCGGCCGACCACACCACGCCCGACCCCATCGAACTCAACGCCTTGCTCGGCCGCATGGTGCAGGCGGGGTGCGAGTATGCGTTCATGGAGTGCTCAAGCCACGCCATCGCACAGAAGCGCATCAGCGGACTGAAGTTTGCCGGCGGCATCTTCACCAACCTCACACGCGACCATCTCGACTACCACAAGACGTTCGAGAACTACCGCAACGCCAAGAAGGCGTTCTTCGACGGCCTGCCCAAGACGGCCTTCGCCATTACCAACGCCGACGACAAAAACGGCATGGTGATGGTGCAGAACACCAAGGCCACGGTGAAGACCTACTCCATCCGACAGATGGCCGACTTCCGCGCACGCATCATCGAGATGCACTTCGCTGGCATGTACCTCGACGTAGACGGCCATGAGGTGGGTGTGCAGTTTATCGGCAAGTTCAATGTGAGCAACCTGTTGGCAGTCTATGGCGCCGCACGCATGCTGGGCAAGGCACCCGAGGACATCCTCGTGACGCTCTCTACCCTCCACAGCGTGAGTGGCCGACTGGAGCCGGTGCAGTCGCCCGACGGCTACACGGCCATCGTCGACTATGCCCACACACCCGACGCGCTGGCCAACGTGCTGTCGTCGATCCATGAGGTGCTCAACGGAAAGGGACAGATCATCACCGTGTGTGGCGCAGGAGGCAACCGCGACCACGGCAAGCGACCCATCATGGCGCAGGAGGCCGTGAAGCAGTCGGACCGGGTCATCATCACCAGCGACAACCCGCGCTTCGAGGACCCGCAGGCCATCATCGACGACATGCTGGCCGGACTCAACAAGGAGCAGATGAAGAAGGTGGTGGCCATCGTAGACCGCAAGGAGGCCATCAAGACCGCTTGCATGATGGCCCAAAAGGGCGATGTGATTCTCGTGGCTGGAAAGGGACACGAGAACTACCAGGAAATCAAGGGGGTGAAGCACCACTTCGACGACAAGGAGGTGCTGCACGAGATATTCAACGCATAAGGCACTACCCTTCTGCGGGCAACAGCCACGGCGGCCCACACAAGCGACCGCCACATCACAAATTAAAAACAACAACGCATGTTATACTATCTTTTCAGGTTCTTAGAACAGTTTGGCATCAGCGGATCGGGCATGTGGGGATACATTTCCTTCCGTGCATTGCTGGCGCTCATCCTCTCGCTGGTCATCTCAACGTGGTTTGGCGAGCGGTTCATCAAGTATCTTAAGAGCAAACAAATCACCGAGACGCAACGCGACGCTTCCATCGACCCGTTCGGCGTGAAGAAAATCGGAGTGCCGTCGATGGGTGGAATCATCCTCATCGTGGCCATCCTTATCCCCGTGCTGCTGCTCGGACGCTTGAGAAACATCTATCTCATCCTGATGATCGTCACCACCCTGTGGCTCGGATTCCTCGGCGGAATGGACGATTTCATCAAGATCTTCCGCCGCAACAAGGAGGGTCTGAAAGGCAAATACAAGATTGTGGGCCAGGTGTCGATCGGCCTCATCGTAGGACTGGTGCTCTGGGCATCGCCCGATGTGAAGATGAACGAGAACCTGACCATGGAACGCCAAAACGGACAGGAGATGGTGGTGAGCCACAGCGCAGAGGCGGAGAAGTCGCTCAAGACGACCATCCCGTTTGTGAAAAACCATAACCTCGACTACTCGCAGATCATGTCGTTCTGCGGTAAGTACAAAACGGCGGCTGGATGGATCCTGTTTGTCATCATGACCATCTTCGTGGTGACGGCCGTGAGCAACGGCGCCAACCTCAACGACGGCATGGACGGCATGTGCGCCGGAAACTCGGCAATCATCGGCGTGGCCTTGGGCATACTGGCGTATGTGAGCTCCCACATCGAGTTTGCAGCCTACCTCAACATCATGTACATACCCGACACGCAAGAGCTGGTGGTGTTTATGTGTGCCTTCGTGGGCGCCCTCATCGGCTTCCTGTGGTACAACGCCTACCCAGCGCAGGTGTTCATGGGCGACACGGGATCGCTCACCATCGGCGGTATCATTGGTGTGGGCGCCATCATCATCCACAAGGAGCTGCTGCTACCCATTCTCTGCGGCGTGTTCTTCGTGGAGAGCCTCAGCGTCATCTGCCAGGTGTGGTACTACAAAATAGGTAAGCACAAGGGCGTGAAGCAACGCATCTTTAAGCGCACTCCGATCCACGACAACTTCCGTGTGACCGACGAGCAGCTCGATCCCGAGTGCAAATACCTCATCAAGGCACCGCACGCACCCAAGCACGAGTCGAAAATCACCATCCGATTCTGGATCGTGACCATCATCCTCGCAGCCCTAACCATCATCACCCTGAAGATAAGGTAAGGCGCGAAAAAGGCAAACAAAGGGGCGCGAACACCCCTATACAACAACCATCGACAAAATGAAAGCAATGAAGAGAATCGTAGTTTTAGGAGCTGGCGAGAGTGGTGCAGGAGCCGCCGTGCTGGCCAAGAAGGAGGGGTTCGACGTATTCGTGTCGGACATGTCGAAAATCAACGATAAATATAAGAAAGTGCTCGACGACCACGGCATTCAGTGGGAGGAGGGACATCATACGGAGGAACTCATCCTCAACGCCGACGAGATCATCAAGAGCCCAGGAATACCCGAGAAGGCACCCATGATCCAGAAGCTCATGGCGCAGGGTACGCACATCATCAGCGAGATTGAGTTTGCCGGACGCTACACCCACTCGAAGATGATTTGCATCACGGGATCGAACGGAAAGACCACTACTACGTCGCTCATCTACCATATCTTCAAGGCGGCGGGCTACGACGCTGGCTTGGCGGGCAACATTGGCCGAAGCCTGGCGTTGCAGGTGGCTGAGGATCCGCACGAGTATTACATCATCGAGTTGAGCTCGTTCCAGCTTGATAACATGTACGACTTCCGCGCCAACATCGCCATCCTGCTCAACATCACGCCCGACCATCTCGACCGTTACGACTTCAAGTTTGAGAACTATGCGGCTGCCAAGATGCGCATCACGCAGAACCAAACGGCCGAGGACAGCTTCATCTACTGGAACGACGACCCGGTGATCAAGGAGGAACTGAAGAAATACGACATCAAGGCCGTGGCCTGCCCATTCTCCGAACTGAAGGAGGAGGGTTCCATCGCTTACATCGAGGAGGGACAGTACAAGCTGGAGTTCCCCACCCCGTTCAACATGGAGCAAGAGGAACTGTCGCTCACGGGCAAGCACAACATTTACAACTCGCTGGCGGCCGGCCTGGCCTCCAACATCACGGGCATCAAGAAGGAGATTATCCGCAAGAGCCTCAGCGACTTCCCCGGGGTGGAACACCGACTGGAGAAGGTGTGCGACGTGAGGGGCGTGCACTATGTGAACGACTCGAAGGCCACCAATGTCGACGCCTGCTGGTACGCTTTGGAAAGCATGAAGACGCCTGTGGTGCTCATCATCGGCGGCAAAGACAAGGGCAACGATTACAACGAGATCAAGGAGCTGGTGAAGCAGAAGTGCTCGGGACTGGTGTACCTCGGTGCCGACAACGCCAAACTGCACGCCAATTTCGACGAGCTCGGCATTCCCGTACGCGACACTCACAGCATGAAGGAGTGTGTGGAGGCATGCTACGAGATGGCCCGTCCCGGCGACACCGTACTGCTTTCGCCCTGCTGCGCAAGCTTCGACCTCTTTAAGAACATGGAGGATCGCGGCGAACAATTCAAGACACTCGTAAGAAGTTTATAGCCAATGGGCGGAGCGAAAGCCGCACATGAGCCCAACAAACGAAATGAACAAGAAGTTATCCAACCTATTCAAAGGCGACAAGGTCATCTGGATGGTCTTTTTCTTCCTTTGCATCATCAGCATCGTGGAGGTGTTCTCTGCCTCCTCGGAGCTGACCTACAAAGGCGGAAACTACCTCACGCCCATCATCAAGCACATGGCGCTCATCGTCGTGGGCTTCGGATTGATGGTGGTTACGCTCAACATCAACTGCAAGTACTTCAAGCTATTGACTCCCATCATGCTCCTCTTCGCAGGAATATTGCTATTGCTGGTGCTTGGCTTAGGACAATCGACCAACGGCGCAAGCCGATGGATCCCCATCATGGGCGTGCAGTTCCAACCCTCGGAGATGGCAAAGGGAGCGTTGGTTTTGATGACAGCGCAAATCCTAAGCGCCATGCAAACCGATAAGGGAGCGGACCGAAAGGCCATGAGATACATCATACAGATGGCCTTGCCATTCCTGGTTCTCATCGGATTGGAGAACCTGTCAACGGCCGCTTTGTTGGCCGCGGTCATCTTCTTCATGATGATCATCGGGCGCGTACCAGGCAAACAAATAGGAAAATTGGTGCTAACGGTCGTGCTACTTATCGTCATGGTGGTAACGGCGGTCATGGCCATTGGTGAGGATACGGAAAAAGAGGGGCAGCCACAAAACCTTACGGAACAGACCTTGGCCAACGGACAAACGGTAAGCACCAAGAATTCGAAGGGACACAAGGGCGTATTGCACCGACTCGACACTTGGAAATCGCGTATCGACAAGTTCCTCAACTCGAAGGAAGTGCCGCCTGAGAAGGTCGACCTCGACAAGGGAGCGCAAGAGGCGCACGCCAAAATTGCCATCGCTACCAGCAACATCGTAGGACGAGGACCGGGCAATTCCGTGCAGCGCGACTTCCTGGCGCAGGCCTTCTCCGACTTCATCTATGCCATCATCATTGAGGAGACGGGCATCGAGGGGGCGTTTGTCGTGGCCATGCTCTATATCATATTGTTGTTCAGAACCGGACGTATCGCCAACCGATGCGAGAACAACTACCCGGCCTTCCTGGCCATGGGACTGGCGCTATTGCTCGTGGTGCAAGCGCTGTTCAACATGTGTGTGGCCGTAGGTCTGGTGCCAGTGACGGGTCAACCGTTGCCGCTGATCAGTAAAGGTGGCACGTCGACCATCGTCAACTGTGTCTACATCGGCATCATCCTGAGTGTGAGCCGAACGGCAAAGAAGGTGAAAGACGACACAACAAATAAGAGAACCGTGGCCACAGCCACAGCATAACACCTGCAGCTCTTCCCCCAAACCCACCCAAGGGATATCGGCAGGCATGCAAGAAAAAGGATTGAAAATGATCAGAAGTGGGAATTATTGATTACTTTTGCAAAAATAAGAGATTATGGACAAGGAGTTAAGAATCATCATCAGCGGAGGAGGAACAGGGGGCCATATCTTCCCGGCCATATCCATCGCCAACGCCATTAAGGCTAAGCACCCTAATGCCAAGATATTGTTTGTGGGAGCTCTCGGACGAATGGAGATGCATCGAGTGCCTGCGGCAGGCTACGAAATCAAGGGACTGCCCATCTGCGGATTCGACCGCAAGCACCTGCTGAAGAACGTCGCGGTCCTGTTCAAGATCTGGAAGAGCCAATATATCGCCAAGAAGATTGTGAAGCAGTTCAAGCCCATGGCTGCTGTGGGAGTGGGCGGATACGCCAGCGGCCCAACGCTCAACGTGTGCGCAAGCAAGGGAATACCCTGTCTCATACAGGAGCAGAACAGCTACGCCGGTGTCACCAACAAGCTCTTGGCCAAGAAAGCCTCGAAGATTTGCGTGGCTTACGATGGTATGGAGCGCTTCTTCCCAGCCGAAAAGATTGTCAAGACAGGCAACCCCGTCAGACAAAACGTGCTCGACAACACCATGACAAAGGAGGAGGCTCGCAAGAGCTTCGGCCTGAATCCCGATAAGAAGACCGTCTTGCTCGTGGGCGGAAGCCTCGGAGCGCGCACGGTCAACGAAAGCATGAAGCAACACCTCGACATGGTAAAGAACACCGATGTGCAGTTTATATGGCAAACCGGCAAGTATTACAATGAGGAGATGAACCAAGCCGTCAAGGCGTTTGGCGACATTCCCAACCTCAAGGTGCTCGACTTCATCAGCGACATGGGCGCCGCCTACAAGGCCGCCGACCTCGTCATCAGCCGCGCCGGAGCAAGCTCCATCAGCGAGTTCTGCCTCATCGGAAAGCCAGTCATCCTCGTGCCCAGCCCCAATGTGGCAGAAGACCACCAGACGAAGAACGCCATGGCGCTCGTCAACAAGGACGCAGCCATCTACGTGAAAGACGCCGACGCACCCCACGAGCTGCTCCACACCGCGCTTCAAACAGTTGGAAACGACAGCAAACTGGCATCGCTCAGCGAAAACATCAAGGCGCTCGGACTGAAAAACTCAGCCGACGTCATCGCCGACGAGGTGGTGAAGTTGGCTTGGGGAGAATAATATTCGGAAACAAGGAGTGAAAGTGAGGACAATAAGACCTTATCGGTCAACAAGGAGATAAATAAAAGACAATGGAACTGAAGGACATTAAAGCCGTGTATTTCATCGGCGCTGGTGGCATCGGCATGAGCGCCATCGCACGTTATTTCATACATAAGGGACTGGTAGTGGCCGGTTACGACCGCACGCCGTCTGACCTGACACGCCACCTGGAGAAGGAAGGCATGCTCATTCACTATGAGGAAAACGTCGACGAAATACCGCACGCTTGCCGCGACAAGGCATCTTGCCTCGTGGTATACACACCGGCCATTCCGGCCGAACACAAGGAACTGCAATACTTCCGCGATGGCGGCTTCGTTATAGAGAAACGCGCTCAGGTGCTCGGAACGCTGACACGCACCCACAAGGGACTGTGTGTGGCGGGCACACACGGAAAGACTTCCACATCCACCATGTGCGCTCACATCATGCACCAGAGCCATATCGACTGCAATGCGTTCCTTGGAGGCATCTCAAAGAACTACGGCACCAACTATATCCTCTCCGACTCGAGCGACTTTGTGGTCATCGAGGCCGATGAGTTCGACCGCTCCTTCCACTGGCTGCGCCCATGGATGAGCGTCATCACCTCCACCGATCCCGACCACTTGGACATTTACGGAACCAAAGACGCCTACCTGGAGAGCTTCTGTCATTACTCGGAACTCATCCAGCCGGGTGGCGCACTCATCATCCATACCGACCTGGAGATGAAGGCTAACGTGCAGGAAGGCGTAAAGACTTATACCTACAGCCGCGACAAGGGCGACTTCCATGCCGAGAACATCAAGATTGAAGACGGTGAGATCACGTTCGATTTCATCTCACCCGTCGACAATGTCGAGAACGTGCACCTCGGCCAACCCATCCCCATCAACATCGAGAACGGCGTGGCTGCCATGGCCATGGCACAGCTCAACGGTTGCACTCCGCAGGAACTGCGCTATGGAATGGAGACCTATCACGGTGTGGATCGACGCTTCGACTTCAAGGTGAAGAACGCCCACCACGTGCTTCTCTCCGACTATGCGCACCACCCGAAGGAGATCCTGCAGAGCGCCAAGAGTCTCAAGGAGATCTATCCGAACCGAAAGATCACGGTCATCTTCCAGCCCCACCTGTACACTCGCACACGCGATTTCTACAAAGACTTCGCCGATGCGCTCAGCCATTTCGACGAGGTGATCCTCACAGAGATCTATCCCGCACGCGAGCTGCCCATCCCGGGAGTGACCTCCGATCTCATCTACGACAACCTGAAGCCGGGCGTGGAGAAGAGCAAGATAAAGAAGGACAACGTGCTCGATCTGGTGAAAAGCCGCGATTTCGACGTGCTCATCACCCTGGGAGCAGGCGACCTCGACAACTACGTGCCACAGATAGCCAAGCTCATTGAGGCCAAGGGGAAGGCCAACAACTAATCATCACCATGCGTTTCAACTGGAAGAAAACCCTACTCATCACACTCGATGTAGCGCTCGGAGCCTACATCGTGGTGGCCTTTGCCTCTTTCAACAAGCCGAAAGAGGAGGCGCCCGTATGCAAGAAGGTGAGCATCGACATCCAGGACGAGACGACCAACGGCTTCATCACGGCGGCGGAGATCAAGGCGCGACTGCAGAAAGGCAACATCTATCCGCTCAACAAGCGGATGCGCGACATCAACGCACGCACCATCGAGGAGACGCTGGGCCAGAGTCCGTTCGTCAAGACCACACAATGCTACAAGACACAGGACGGCACGGTGCATATCTACCTCACCCAACGAATGCCCACCCTGCGCATCAAGGCGGCCAACGGAGAGGACTATTACCTCGACGACGACAACCGAATCATGCCCAATTCCCACTACACCAGCGACCTCATCATCGCCACCGGGCACATCAACAAATGGTTTGCGCGCAACTATGTGGCGCACGTGGGAAGCACACTCATGGCGAGCGACTTCTGGAAAAACCAAATTGTGCAGATCAATGTGCTGCCCGACTACGGCATAGAACTGGTGCCGCGCGTGGGAAACCACATCATCTACATCGGCCAACTGCCACAAACCTCATACGTCAACGACCGAAAGAAACTGGTGACAGACTACGTCAACACCAAGCTCGACAGGTTACAGAAGTTCTATAAGTACGGGTTGGCGCAGGCCGGATGGAACAAATACTCTTACATCAACGTGGAGTTTGACAATCAGATCATTTGCAAGAAACAAAAATTGAATTGATAATTATCATAGATCTATGGCAGAATTTATAGTAGCTATTGAACTGGGCTCATCGAAGATGACCGGTATTGCGGGCAAGAAAAACCTCGATGGCAGCATCAACGTGCTTGCCGTGGTCAAGGAAGACTCCACCTCTTGCATCCGTAAGGGCGTGGCCTACAATATCGACAAGACAGTGCAAACACTAACCAACATAGTCGCGAAACTTGAAAGAACGCTGAAAACAAACATAGCCCAAGTATATGTGGGCGTTGGAGGACAGTCGATCCGTAGCGTGAAAAACACCAACGTGGTAGACCTGCCCAACGACACCATCATCACGCAAGACGTGATCAACGAGCTGATGGATGCCAATCGCAGCATGCAATACCCTGAGCTGGAGATTCTCGACGCCGCCACACAGGAGTACAAGATCGACAACCAGTACCAACTCGACCCCGTGGGCATACAATGCTCACGCATTGAGGGCAACTTCATCAATATCCTTTGGCGCAAGGCATTCTACCGCAACATCAACAAATGCTTCGACAACGCAGGCATCGCCATCGCTGAGATGTACCTGTCGCCATTGGCTTTGGCCGACAGCGTGCTCACCGAGGCCGAGAAGCGCAGCGGATGCGTATTGGTCGACTTGGGAGCCGACACCACAACAGTGGCCGTCTTCCACAAGAAGATTCTGCGCAACCTCACCGTCATTCCCTTGGGAGGCAACAACATCACCAAGGACATCGCATCGCTGCAGATGGAGGAGAAGGACGCCGAGCAGATGAAGATCAACTACGCCTCGGCCTACACCGACGCCAACGAGATCGACCCTGGCAAGACCTATCCCATCGACAACGACCGCAGCGTGGAGGAGCGCAAGTTCGTCGACATCGTGGAAGCCCGCGTACAGGAGATTGTGGAGAACGTATGGTGCCAAGTGCCCAACGAGTACTCCGACAAGCTTCTTGGCGGCATCATCCTCACAGGCGGCGGTGCCAACATGAAGAACATTGAGCGCGCCTTCCGCAACCACACCCACGTCGACAAGATTCGCGTGGCCAAGTTTGTATCGCAAACCATCAACTCCAACAATCCTTCGATCAACGCCAAGGACGGAACGATGTGCACCATCCTCGGCCTGCTGGCCAAGGGCGACATGAATTGCGCGGGCGCACCCATCACCAACGACCTATTTAGCGGCAACGGCGACAACAAGGCTCAGGCCGCAGCCGAGATCCGCAAGCCCAAGACCATCGAGGGAACAGGCACTGGCAAGGTGCTCACCGAGGCCGAGAAGGCCGCCGAGGAGGCCGCTCGCGAGGCTGCCCGCAAGGCCGCTGAGGAGAAGGAGCGTGCCGAGGCGCAAGCCAAGGCCGAGGCTGAGGAGGAAGAGCGCCGCAAGAAACGCGAGAACTCCGCTCCCAGAAAGGCATGGCGCGCCTTCAAGAAGTTTGTCGGAAACATGATCGAAGAGGAAGACGAGAAGTAAGCCTCCAACCAACATCACCACGAGAACAAGCAGCAACATTTAGACAACAAACAGCATGACCATTATGGCAGACAAAGATAACAACATGCAAATCATAGACAGCGGCAGACCCTCCATTCTCGATTTCGGATCGCCCGACAAGGAGAACAGCATCATCAAGGTGATTGGTGTTGGTGGAGGCGGCGGCAACGCGGTCAACCACATGTATCGCGAAGGCATCCACGACGTGACTTTTGTGCTCTGTAACACCGACGCACAGGCCCTCAACGACAGTCCCGTGCCCGTGCATCTGCAGCTCGGCAAGGAAGGCCTTGGAGCCGGCAACCGTCCCGAGCGCGCCCGTCAGGCAGCCACAGAGAGCGTCGACGACATACGCCGCATGCTCGACGACGGCACCAAGATGGCGTTCATCACCGCCGGTATGGGTGGTGGAACAGGCACCGGAGCCGCTCCCGTCATCGCTCAGGTGAGCAAGGAGATGGGCATCCTCACCGTGGGTATCGTAACCATTCCGTTCCGCTTTGAGGGCGCTCGCAAGATCGACCAGGCGCTCGACGGCGTGGAGGAGATGGCCAAGCATGTCGACGCATTGCTCGTTATCAACAACGAGCGTCTGCGTGAGATCTATCCGGAGCTCAATGTGCTCGACGCCTTCGGCAAGGCCGACGACACGCTCAGCGTGGCGGCGAAGAGCATTGCAGAGATTATCACCACCCACGGCCTCATCAACCTCGACTTCAACGACGTGAAGACGGTGCTCAAGGACGGTGGCGTGGCCATCATGAGCACGGGTTACGGCGAGGGCGAAGGCCGCGTAAAGAAGGCCATCGACGACGCGCTCAACTCACCGTTGCTCAACGACAACGATGTGTTCAACTCAAAGAAGATCCTTCTGAGCATCGCTTTCTCGAACGGCAAGAACAACGACCATTCGGGCCTCATGATGGAGGAGATGAACGATGTGAACGACTTCATGGCCCAGTTTGGCGGCAACTTCGAGATCAAATGGGGTATCGCCCTCGACCCGGAGTTGGGCAAGAAGGTGAAAGTAACCATCCTCGCCACGGGCTTCGGCATCGAAGACGTGGAGCCGGAGGACCGTCGCACACGACGCACCATCGAGGAGTCGAACCGCATCGCAGAGATGGAGGAGAAGGAGGCCGAGCGCCAGGACCGTCGCAACCGCTACTATGGCAAGGACGCCAACAACCCACAGTACAAGCGCCGTCCGCACATCTTCATCTTCAACCAGAACGATCTCGACAACGAGGATGTGATTCTCGCCGTGGAGAACACGCCTACTTACAAGCGTACCCGCCAGATGCTCGAGGAAATTCGCAAACAAGCCAATGGCGACACAGTAGAGAAGGAGACCGACAACGGCAACAACACCGTGCAGGGAGTCATCAGTTTCGCCTAACCAACAAGGCTAACTGAACAGCTAAGAAATACGTAAGCCAAATGGCATAACTCGATTCGGTCCAACGACCGACAACCAATAAAAGCAAAGCCATTGCATGAAACCTTCAGAAGGGAAGGTCACATGCAATGGCTTTTTTGCGTTAAACCCAAATCGGTCATTAGACTTCACCACCCCACAAGCCACTTAGGCGTGGTTGCCGAAGATGAGGGTGGTCAGGTTTTCGGGCGCAAAGAGGTCGCACGCCACCTCCATGAGGCTCTCGGCTGTTACGGCCTCCACACGCCGGCAGAGGGCTTCAATATCCTTCTCCAAGCCATAGTGCAGGTAGATGCGGCCAAAGTCGAGGGCGAAGCTCTCACGACTGTCGCACGCCACACCGATCTGCCCAATGAGCTGACGCTTGGCGGCGCGCAACTGGCTCTCGCTGAGGGGCGCCTGCATGAAGCGGTTGAGCTCGTGGCGCACCAAGCGGAGGCAACGCCGCGTGTCGTGATGGTCGCAACCAAAATAGGTGCACCACACCCCCGTGTCGCTATAGCTCACCATCGAACTCTCAACGGTGTAAACCAGTCCGTGACGTTCGCGGAGCGCCACATTCAGGCGGGCGTTCATGCCTGGGCCACCCAGCATGTTGTTGAGCAGGTAGAGGCTCGTGCGGCGCGGGTCGTGGGCGTCGTAGGATCGGCATCCCAGCACCACATGGGCCTGATGGGTGTCGCGGTCGCTCAGGATGACGCGTCCCCACGAAGGCGACGTAATCTCCTTCGTCGGCACCGCTTTCGAGGGTTCCACACGATGGGCAGAGGGTTCGGCAACAGCCCCAAAAGGTAGCAGGTTGCTTTCCGCTGCGCCCACCGTCGTTCCTTCCGTTGCCCGCTTCAAGGTTCTCACCAGTTGGGCGAAGTTGATGTCGCCGTAGGCAAAAAACACGGCGTTGTCGGTGCGGTAGTGTTTACGGGCGAAGCGCAGGGCATCGGCGGTAGTGAACGCATGCACCCTCTCGGCCGACCCAAGGATGTTATGTCCCAGCGGATGACCGTCGAAGAGGATGTTTTCAAACTCGTCGAAGATGAGCTCGGCGGGCGAATCGTTATAGCTATCTATCTCGTCGCCGATCACCTCCACCTCCTTGTCGATCTCCGCCTGCGGATAGGTGGAGTGGAACACAATGTCGGTGAGCAATCCCACGGCGCGCGTGAGGTGCTCCTTGAGGATGGCGGCGTAGTAGCACGTGTCCTCCTTGTTGGTATAGGCGTTAAGACTTCCGCCCACCTGCTCCAAACTGTTGAGGATGCTCCAGGCGCTGCGCCGCTCCGTTCCCTTGAAGGTAACGTGCTCGCAGAAGTGGGCCAGGCCCTCGTCGCCGCGCTCCTCGTGGCGCGAGCCGGCGCCCACCTGATAGCCACAGTAGACCACGGGCGAGGCCGATGGCAGATGGATGACGCGAAGGCCATTGCTGAGTGTGCAAGTATTATATTTCATTTCGGATGCAAAAATACCCAATTTTACTTTGAAATGTGCTTGAAAATATGGAAATTTGCAGCGGCTAAGGTCATTCGGGCGCAAGCCAAGAGGCAACGCCAACGACACACCATGTTTTTTTAAGGTATAAAGATTATGCGAAAAGTTATTGGTATAGGCGAGACAGTGCTCGACATCATCTTCAAGAACGAACAACCCATTGGCGCCTACCCCGGCGGTTCGGCTTTCAATGCGCTTATCTCATTGGGCCGTTGCGGCGTCGACGGCACGTTTATTGGCGAGGCCGGCCACGACCGCGTGGGCGAGCATATCATCAGGTTTTTGCGCGAAAACGGTGTCAACGGCGACCACGTGAACGTGTTCGCCGACTCGAAGTCGCCCATCTCCCTGGCGTTTCTCGATGCGCGCAACGACGCCGAATACATCTTCTATAAGGACCATCCCCACGACCAGCTCGACTTTGTTTACCCCGACATCCAGCCCGACGACATCGTGCTGTTCAGCTCGTTCTATGCCGTCAACCCCGTCATACGCCCGCAAATCGTAGGGCTGTTGGAGTATGCGCGGGCCCATGGCGCCATCATCTATTATGATGTGAACTACCGTTCGTCGCATCGCAACGAGGTGATGAAGATCACCCCCAATTACCTGGAGAACCTGGAGTATGCCGATATCGTGCGCGGCAGTCGCGAGGACTTCGACGTGCTTTACAAGATGCGCGACCCCGACAAGGTCTACACGGCCGAGGTGTCGTTCTATTGCAAGAAGTTTATCTGCACGCAGGGCGCCGACACGGTGGAGCTTCGCGCCGACCAGGGCTTGAAGCGCAGCTACCCTGTGCCGCCCACCAGCACCGTGAGCACCGTGGGAGCGGGCGACAACTTCAACGCGGGATTCATCTATGGCCTGCTCAAATACGGCATCACACGCAACGACCTTGCCCAAGGGCTCACGCCCGAGCAATGGGACAAGGTGGTGGCATGCGGCATGGAGTTCTCAGCCGACTGCTGCAAGAGCCTCTTCAACTACGTGTCGAAGGAGTTTGGTGAGCAGATCAAGGCGCAGCGCTAAACCGAAGGCTTGCGGCCACATCGGTCGCAAGCCCTCGTTGCCCCGCGCACAATTATCACAACAATCTATAGCAAAATCTACACATTTCTTTTCCACGAAAGAAATGTTGGGCGCAAATACGCCATTCTCAGCACTTTTACGTAACACGCTAACCATCAGTGCGTTACGTTCATAATTCGTCATTCCACACTTCACATCCTCCATTCCGCCTCACGGTTTGGCATGTTTCGCAACTCGATAAACGCCAAACCGCAAGACGATACCTTACCTTTCGAGACGCGGTTAGGCATCTTTCGCAACTCGAAAGATGCCTAACCGCAAACGCTTCGGTCATTTTCCGCAATGAAATCGGGCAAAAACGGCCATTTCGATCGCTGGTTCAGTCAAAATCGCGACACAACTTTTTAACCAAAAAACGTGACACCTAAAAGACCAATCCCTTCTCGCGAGAGGCGCGCCCCAAAGGAAGCGACAAGCGTTAGCAGGGGGATGGTGCCCAAAACCACCTACAGTCTGGAGGAAAAGAGCCCTTCTAACGCCCACAAAAAACGCTTTGGAAACACCACTTGTCTTCGCTCGCCGAATCGTTTGCGGGCTGAGGCAGGAGGACAAATCATTTCTAAACAAAAAAAATAATTGTGTTTTATACCTCATTATTAAACTTTTATTACTACCTTTGTCCCTGTGAAACAGGGCGTTTACCCACGCCTGAACGTCAACCCCACGAACGCCGAGCGGTTTGTATATCAGAACGTTGCGTTTGTTGACGGAACCTACTGATTTGTTGAAATTAGAAATATTTAAATACCAACCACTGTGATGGGATCCCCCACCTATAAGTCGTGCCGCGGCATGCGGCAAGGCGGTCATGTGCCTGTTACTCGCTGGGCCAACACGCTCAACGAGGGCATGTCGCATGTGCCTACGAGCCACAGGGCCACGTGCTGGCCTACCGCTCCCAACCCATCGCACGTGGCAAAGCATCCACTTAACTTCAAACAATTTTTATGAGAGAAAAAAGAACCTACGAGACACCCGTCTCCGAGATGGTCCAAATCGACACCGATGTCAGCCTCATGGCGGCGAGCCATAACCACAAGAAATTAGTTGTATATGATGGTCAGTCAAACATTGACATCACCTTTGGCCCCGCCACCGACGCCAACCCCGACGACATCGACGCCAAGGATAACAACAACGTTTGGGGCGAAAACATTTGGGAGGAATAACAAGTAAACAAACTATAAGCATGAAGAAACTTTTCACACTTACACTTGCGCTTCTCTGCTCGTGCCTGACGGCGCTCTATGCCGCCGACTACACAGGCAGCAAGCCCACGGCAGGAAAATATTATTACCTGCTCAACGTGGCAGAGGGCAAGTTTCTCAGCGCGGCTGACAACGGCACGCTCACCCTGGGCGGCGCCAAACTGGCCGTAACGGTGTCGGAACCCAACACAAACGGCTTCTGCACCCTCACCACCGACAAAGGCAACCTGACGGGCGTGCTCCTCGGCAAGGCGCGCTGCGACGGCAAAGGCGCTTACAACGAGTGGACGCTGAGCCTGCTCGACGCCACCAACAACGTGTATGCGCTGGGCTGCCGAAGCAAGGAAGCGTCTAACACCGAATGGCTTTACTATAGCCTGCTCATGCAGGATGTGCGCACGGAGCCTTTTAAGCCGGGCAACATCCTCACCAACGCCAAATGGAAATTTATCTCCGAGGATCAGGTGAGCGACCCCGTGGTAGAGCTCGACGAAGCTTCAGTGAGTTACACCAAGCCTTCTTTGGGTACATCCGGCAGCGCCGAGGTGCACCTCACGCGTTCCTTCTCAGCCAACTGCTGGAACTCGCTTTGTGTGCCATTCGCCATCAGCGAGGCAGAGGTGAAGGCCCAGTTTGGCAACGACGCCAAGGTGGCTGCGTTCACCGGAGCCAAAGCAAACACGCTCGAGTTCACCTCATGCACAAGCATCGAGGCCGGAAAGCCTTATCTGGTGTATATCCCCGAGGGGGCAAACAAATCACCCTTCACTTTCAAGGGCGTCACTGCTTTCGCCGACAAACCAACCGACGTGGTGCTGAGCGGATCGGTCAACGAGAAGACCACCTTCCAAGGTTACTTCTATAAGAGCACCGCGCCCAAGGGCTCATACGTGCTGCGCAAGAACCTGGTGTACCATCTGGTAAACGACATGGCCATCAAGGGCTTCCGCGCCGTGCTCATCGACGGAACCAACGCCACGCGCGTGTTCACCCAGTGGTCGCTCGACGGAACCACAACGGGCATCGGAAACATCGACGCCAACGTCATCCAGCGATTCAACGTTTACAACACCAACGGACAGATGGTGCGCCATGCGGCCACATCGCTCGACGACCTGCCACACGGCGTGTATATCGTCAATGGAAAGAAAGTAATCAAATAATCCCAACGACCTTATGAAAACATACATAAAGCAACATCTCGTCGCACTGTTAGCCCTGCTCGCACTCGCTGCCACACAGGCTTTTGCGGCAGATACGAAGACGACTCTTTGGGAGAACTACTCGCCTAACGGCAGCTCGTTCTCTAAGACCCAAACTATCGACTTTAACACACAGAGCATCGAGGCGGAGATCGACCTGAGCAACTGCGGCACGGCCTACAGTTTGCAGAACATCCTCTCTATTGGCAACGACATCGCCGCATGGAAAACATCAGGCAAGTACAACCTGCATATGTACTACACTGCCTCGTCTAAAGTGCTAATAATAGACTATCTTGCCAACGGTGCAGACAAAGTTGAAACGCCCGTTACCCTGACCAGCACTACGCTGAACCTGAAGCTCTCTGCCAAAGGTCTTTACGTAAACGGCGTTGTTCAAGTAGAAGCAAGCAGCATCAGCCAGCTTCTTGCTCTTACCTCCGTTTCCATTGGTAGCCAACAAGGCAACAACCGTAGCTACGCCACCTACAATAGCGTCAACGTTGTTACAGGAAGTACATCAGCCTTTGTCAATCCAACCGCAGGCAAGAACTATTACATCTGCCTCGCTTCCGACGCCACCAAATGCTTGGGCGTAGCAAGTCAGACTATAAACGCAAGCTTAAACGTAAGCACACTGGTTAAGGAAACAACTACCCAGACTTGGACCGCCTACACCAGCAAGAGTTCTTCGTACCCATTACTCTTCAAGAGCAAAGGCTCCGTATTCGCTATAGACATGGCGGGAATCAATAGCACTGCCCCACTCATCTGGACCAGCGAATTCGATTATTACGAAAACGGCCAAACTTCCTCTAACGCCAACCAGGAATGGAAACTTGTCGACGCAGGCAACAACACCTACTATTTGGCCTGCAGACCCCAAGGTAGTTCATACGATTATTATTTGGCAGTATCAGGCACAGGATTAGCCAAGACCACCTCAAAATCAAGCGCCACAGCCTTCGGCTTCATGAACGCAAGCGAATCTGAAGGTGGCGGCGAAACCGAGGGCGGCGGTGGCACAGAAGGTGGTGGCACTGGCACCACTACTCCCGACCACGGCTCGTTCAGCGTGAACTGGATCAGCGATCAGAACAAGGTGAGCGATCACAAGGAGGATGCGCACGCCACATTCATTCCTTACACTTCGGTAGAGCAGCTCAAAGCCGACGCGCTCCACTATGAGCAACCTTGGCAGCAGCCCGATGAGACCAAGGCTGAATACATCAACCTCAACGGAACATGGAAGTTCAAGTATGTTGCAGGAACATCATCATGGTATAGTTCAACCCCAGGCGCAAGCGAGTTCCAGGCAAAAGACTATGACGACAGCAAGTGGGACAACATCCGTGTGCCGCTCTCTTGGGAGATGGCCAACTATGGCAAGCCCGTCTATACCAACGTGGGTTATCCGTTCTCTAACAATCCCCCCGATGCAAACACTGGTTTAACATCATACGGTGTTACCGACCACAACGCAACGGGCTTCTATCGCCGCACCATCACCATCCCTGAGTCATGGAACGACAAGCGCGTGTTTATCCACTTCGATGGCGTTTACAGCGCTGCCGTGGTATGGGTTAACGGCAAGTATGTGGGCTACTCACAAGGCTCCAACACCGACGCTGAGTTCGACCTCACAGGCTTTGTCACCACTGGCGACAACCAACTCTCTGTGCGCGTCTATCGTTGGTGCGACGGAAGTTACCTGGAGGGTCAGGACATGTGGCACCTCTCCGGCATCCATCGCGACGTATATCTCGTGGCCACGCCGAAGGTGTTTGTGTCCGACCACTACATCACCGCATCGCTCAACAGCGCCGCCACAAGCGGAAGCATGAACGTGCAGCTCACGGTAGATAACCGCGACAAGAGCCAAACCACCAAGACTTACGAAGTAACCTTGCTCGACCGCGACGGCAAACAAGTGGCTACAGCCGAGCAGACCTACAGCGGTTCGTCAACCGTGACTCAGGACGTCAACCTCAGCGGCCTCAGCGGCCTGCATCCTTGGAGTGCCGAAGATCCTTACCTCTACACCGTATTGGTAAGCCAAAAGAACGCTGGTGGCGCCGAGGAAATGGCGTTCGCCACAAAGTATGGCTTTAAGACTGTAAAGATAAGCGGCACACAGTTGCTCGTCAACGGTAAGCGCGTGTTTACCAAGGGTGTCAACACCCAGGACACACATCCCGAATACGGCCGCGCCATCGATATGGAGACCATGCTCAAAGACATCAAGATGATGAAGCAGGCCAACGTAAACACCATCCGCACCTCACACTATCCACGCCAGCCTAAGATGTACGCCATGATGGACGCTTACGGACTTTACTGCGTGAATGAGGCCAACGTAGAGTGCCACGGCAACCAGGGGTTAGCCTCTAAGCAAGAGTGGCAGACTGCCATCACCGACCGCGAGGTACGCATGGTGAAGCGCGACCGCAACCACCCAAGCGTACTCTTCTGGTCATTGGGTAACGAGTGTGGAGCCGCAAGCAATTTCTCTTCTGCAAAAACAGAAATGAAGAAATATGACAGTCGCCCAATATTCTATTGCAACGAAGATTACAATGTCAGCTACTCTGACCTCCACTCAAACATGTATCCAACCGTTGACGCTACATCAAGCAAATCGAATGGTTTCAATGGCAAGCCTTACTTCATCTGCGAGTATTCTCATGCCATGGGTCAAGCAGTAGGTAACTTGAAGGAATATTGGGATGTTATTGAGTCAAGCAACGGTATCATCGGCGGTTGCATTTGGGACTGGGTGGACCAATCCATCTACAAGCCGTCTGATCTGGTTAAAGGAACAAAAACAAAGAACGGATTCCATAATTGGGCTTCTGGTTACGATTACAACTCAACAGCCGGCATAAACTATGGCTTCCAGGGCAACTTCCTGAACAATGGAATCATCACCCCCGACCGTGCATGGACCAGCAAGCTCACGGAGGTGAAGAAGGTATACTCTAATGTGACATTCTCAAAGAACGGAAGCACGCTGACCGTAAAGAACAAGAACAGCTTTATCGACCTCAGCGGCTACATGCTCACTTACCAACTGTTGTGCGACGGTTGCCTGCAGGAGGAAGGAAAACTATCCTCACCAAGCGCCACCGCTGGCAACTCGGCCAACGTCACTCTGCCCACCTTCAAAACCGACAACGACCACGAGTACTTGCTCAATGTACAGTTGCGCCTTAAAAACAGCACCCTTTGGGCTGACGCAGGTTACATCGTAGCCGACGAGCAGTTCTCCCTCACAGACCGCAAGGAAGTAACCGCAGGCAACTACACCGCCAATGGAGGATCGGTATCAGTAAGCTCTACTGGAAGTCGGAATTCAACAGCAAATACTGTAAGCGGTACCACCAAAGAAGGCAAGAGCTTCTCGTTGAGTTTCAACAGCGGACAGCTTACTTCTTGGACATTCGACGGCAAGGAACTCATCAATGAAGGTCCAGCCTTCAACAGCTATCGCGACATCGACAATGACCGCTGGTGTAATTTCAGTTTCTCTAAAGCCCTTCCTTCAATCGGAAGCGTAAACAATAACGGCAATAATGTAGTCGCAGAGGTAAGTGGTACAGGTACCAATTGCAGCTATAAGATCAAATACACCATCTATCCCGACGCCACTGTCGACATGTACGTTACTCTTACCCCATCCGGCGACACACGACGTTTGGGAATAAGCATGCAGTTTGCAAAGGGCTTTGAGAATGTGGAATATTACGCTCGTGGCCCATGGAGCAACTATGTTGACCGCAAGACCGGCTCTTACTTGGGTCGCTATGTCACCACAGTAGACGATATGATCGAGGAGAACATCCACCCACAGACCTATGGCGACCACCAAGACCTGCGTGAGTTGACTCTCGCCAATGCAACCAACGGCATCGCCCTCAACGTGAAGACTGGTGGTCAGGTGGCCTTCTCGCTCTCTCACTACGATGAAACCAAATGGTGTGGAACTGGAGACACCATGTGGAGTGAGGTCTTACACTGGTACGATCTAACAAGAAACGATCAGGTTTTTGCCCACTTCGACTACTTCCAGCGTGGATTGGGCAACAACTCATGTGGTGGTAGCCAAGCCTTATCCAAGTACCAATGCCCCACAAGCGGCAGCTACTCTTACACCCTGCGCTTCACTCCCACGAGTTTGAAGTAAGGGCGCATTAGACGCATCTATATCATTGAGGCGGAGACCTTTCGAGGTGCTCCGCCTCAATGCTTTCAACCGAATAGCCACATGCCACACACACAAACAAAGCGCCCGATGCAGGAATTGCACCGGGCGCTTCGTTTGTATGGGGATGAATGTTACTTGGCTACCTTCTTTCCATCGACAATGTAGATGCCATGCGACAGACCGCTGAGGTCGTTGGCGCTGCGGGCCACCTTACGACCGTCGAGGGTGTAGACGCCTTCTCGAGCCACAGCGGCAGCATTCTGTTGCTTGTCGGTAATGCTCTCAATGCCCATGGCCGCGGTGGTCTTGGCGCGCATCTGTGCCTCATCGAGGATCACCCAGCGCTGACCCGTAGCCGTGTTGGCCAGGTTGAACGTGGTGCGCGTGAGCGTAGAGGCGTTCGAGGCGGCCAGTGTCATCGGGTTGCGAGCGGCATGGCGCGTAATCCAGAAGCCGCGTGTACCGTCCTCATCGACATCCACGCGCCCCTTCATCAGCTGGAAGTCCTGCTGGTCGGCGGGCGTCACGTTCTTCGCACTGAAGATAGAGCCATTGAATGTAATGTAACGGCCCGTAGCAGCGTTGCGGAACTGGAAGTACTGGTTGTCGGGAGTGAAGCTGATGTACCAAGCGCAACTGTCGTTGGCGGCCAGCTCATCGGCGCTCTTCTGGCAAAGCGTCAGCGTGCCAGCGGTACCACGCTCCGTAAGGTACGACAGGTAACGTCCATTCTCCTTCTTCTCATTGGTGATGTAGTATTTCACACCCTCCTGGTGCTCGAAGGCCCAGTAAGGTTCAGCGTAGTGGCTTGAGGTGTGCTCCAAGCCATCCTCACCGAGCGCCTGACAAAGCAGGCTGTTGCCATAATAGAGCACATCGCTATGGTTGTCCTCATTGGCACCGTTGATGCCATAGGGCCACATGTGTTGGTAGTCGCCATGGAGGAACGATCCCGTGGTGTTGTCCCAGAAATCGAGCACTGCCGACACACGCTCGCCCAACCAGTTGCCCGATCCTTTCTGTGAGCCACTAACGCTCTGGCTGCCTGAGCGCAACACGCCCACTACGCTCCATTGCGTATCGGCCCAAGGAATGACACCCACGCCGTGCAACCACTCGTGCATGATGGTTCCAGCCGATTGGTAAGAGGCGTTGGATCCCACACGCACCCAACCGCCATACGAGCAGTCGGCTGTCGGTGTGCCGGGTTCGTAGCCCACGCTGGGTCGGAAGTCGCGCATCTCGGTGAGATTGTTCCACAGGTCGGTGGCGGTGTTCACGGCATCGGTGATGCGCTTGCGCACAGCCTCATCGCTGATGCTGCGAATGGTGGGAACGATGGTACCCTTGGGGATGGTGTAGAAACGGATCTCATCGCCGTAAGCCACATTGCCCTTCTTGTTCTCCACATACGAGCGCATGAAATACTCGGTGGCGGGCTGCAGGTTCTTGAAGCAATAGATGGTACCATTGTTCGAGAGCGTAGTGGTGTGCTTCGTATCGGCCACCGTGGGATGGGCCAGCGTGCTGATCACAAAGCCCTGGCTCTTGATGTCGGTAGCCTTGGCCGTGGTGCTCATACGACCGAAGGCCATGGTAGCTCCGCGCAGATAACGCTTGTCGGTCACCACCTTGATAGAGTTGCCCCACTTGAAGTTGGCGGTAGCCGCCTTCAGGTCGGAAGCCTCCACAAAGAGGTCGGCCAGGTTAGCCTCCTCATTGTTCAAGAGGCTCTCGGCATGGGCCACAGCGGCGCGCAGTTCCTCGGCGGCAGTGCCTTGGGCGTCGCCCAGAACCGTGTTGGCGGCAGCAATGGCGCTCTCCAGGTCGGCACGGCGCAACGCCAGGTCGGCGTCGCCGAGCGGTGTGGCGCGCAAAATCTTCACCCAGTCCACCACGAGCATGGCGTGGTCTTCCTTGCGAGCGCTAAAGCCCAGGCGCAAACGGCCCGCCACCTCTTGGTCGAGGGTGAACGAAATGGTATCGGTGGTCCATGCGTGGGCGGCAAACTTGGTGTTGGTAAACGGCACACGAGCGGACAGACGGGTGTTGTAGGGATGCCAAGCCGATGAGTTGGTGCTCACCTCCTCATTGTCGGCGGCGTTGTAAACGGCCATCACCACCTCATAGTCGCCAGCGGGCAACTTCACCGAGTCTTGCAGCATGTTGATGCCGCTGGTGGTCACCAAGCCAAAGGCCAAGCCACCACCAGCCACGCCATCATAGCCCGTGGCGGGCACACTGAGGCCGCAAAAGGTCTTGGCCGAGCCCCATTGCCACACGCCAAGCACACCGGCCTTCACCGATGTGACGTCCCAATAGTTGACGGAATTGATGTCGTTGGGCGCTGCATTGCCCTCGTCGCCAACGGCATAGGTGTAATTTGTGTCAAAACCAGCGTTGAGCAGATAGGCCGAAGTAATGTCGTGGTAGGCTTGCGCCGACGCGCCAAGCGAACCTCCTGCCATCGCTAAAGAAAGAAGTAATGTTTTGATTGTCATAGATATAAATTAGTTGTTTTGCGATTTCAGATTAGAACGATTGCTGCAAAGATACCACTTTTTTAGGTTCATTTTGTCGCTCCTCAGGCAAAAAATAGGTAATTTTGCACCGTTTATCGTTCAACATACACCCTAAGGCTCAAGGGCCAAGGGCATTTAGACAATAATACAACAACATATCCATTATGAAACTCAAACAATTTATCGCACTGGCGGCCCTAACCCTGAGCATGCCGGCTTCAGCCGACGAGGGAATGTGGACGCTCTACAACTTGCCCACTCAGGTCTACGACCAGATGTGCGGCTACGGTTTCCAGTTGCCTTACGGCAGTCTGTACCAAGGCGACCAGGCCGTTAAGAACGCCGTGGTCAACTTCTCGGGCTATTGCTCAGGTGTTGTGGTCAGCCCCGACGGCCTCGTGTTCACCAACCACCACTGTGGATTCGAGAGCATCCGCTCCCACTCCACCGTGGAGCACGACTACATGCTCAATGGCTTCTACGCCAAAAGCTACGCCGAGGAACTGCCCAACGAGGACATGTTCGTGGCTTTTATGGTGAAGCAGGAGGATGTGACCCCGGTTCTCGAGAAGGCCGGCTTCAGCAAGCTCAGCCGTGAGGGACAGGCCGCTGCCGTCGACTCGCTGGAGAACATCATGACACAGCAAGTGAAGGCACAGGACTCTACACTCTACGTGAGCATCGACGCCTTCTACGAGGGCAACCAGTGGATTGCCACCACCTACCAGCAGTTTGACGACCTCCGCCTGGTGTTCACCGTTCCCAAGAGCATGGGTAAGTTTGGCGGCGAGACCGACAACTGGATGTGGCCGCGCCAAACGTGCGACTTCAGCGTGTTCCGCATCTACGCCGACCCCAAGACCAATGGTCCGGCACGCTACTCCAAGGACAACGTGCCCTATCATCCCAAGCACTGGGCTCCTGTGTCCATGCAGGGCTATAAGGAAGGCGACTTCGCCATGACCATGGGTTACCCCGGATCCACCGAGCGCTACCTGTCGAGCTATGGCATCGAGCAGATGCACATGCGCAACGCCACCCGCTCACAAGCCCGCGGCGTGAAGCAGGACGTGATGGTTCGCCACATGAGAGCCGACGAGGCCGTTCGCATCAAGTATGATTCGAAGTTTGCCACCAGTTCCAACTATTGGAAGAACTCCATCGGCATGAACAAGTGCATCGACTCCATCGGCCTCATCCAGCAGAAGCGCGACTATGAGTTCCGCATCAAGGCATACGTCGACTCGACAGGCTACCTGAAGGGCCAGCTCAACTTCGACACCCTGAAGGCGCTCTACGCCCAGAATAGCACAGCCTCGCACGACCTGCTGCTGCTCAGCGAGAGCTTTAGCCGCACCAACGAGCTCACCACACGCGCCATGATGGGCGCACAGGGCCCCAACGTGGTGCGCAACGAGAAGAAGCCGAGCAAGAGCTACCTGCTCTACGACGACGACCAGAAGACCTGGGACGAGGGCCTCGACAAGGAGGTGCTGGCCGTTTCGCTGAAAAACTACAAGGAGCACATTGCCGACGTGCGCAACCTGCCGGCCTTCTACACCACCATCGCCAACGAGTATGGCAACGACTATCGCCGCTTCGTGGACGACATCTGGAGCAAGACCGTGTTGATGAAGAACAACAAGCGCATCTACTTCAACAACAAGGCCTTCGACAAGGATCCCGGCGTGCGCCTGGGCAAGGACCTCAAGGAGGTGGCTGAGCGCCTGAAGAAGGCCCTGGGCGCCAACACCGAGCGCATCGAGGACCAAGAGCGCATGCTCTGTGCAGCCAAGCTGCGCATGGAGGAGGACATGCCCCACTACTCTGACGCCAACTTCACCATGCGCCTGAGCTATGGCCGCGTGGGCGGATACAACATCGGCGGACAACCCTCGGGCTACTACACCGCATCAGAAAGCATCGTGGAGAAGATGAAGGCCGGCGACAAGGGCGTGATCGACTATCAGGCCGAGCCTATCATGCACGACCTGATGAGCGCCTCCAACTACGGCCCTTATGCCGACAAGACGACGGGCAAGATGCAGCTCTGCCTGCTCACCAACAACGACATCACGGGTGGAAACAGTGGTTCGCCCCTCTTCGACGGTCAGGGCCGCCTCATCGGCTTGGCCTTCGACGGCAACTGGGACAGCCTGGCTTCCGACATCATGTTCGACAAGGTGCTGGCTCGCACCATCTCGGTCGACATTCGTTTCGTGCTCTACCTCATGGACCGCTGGGGTCATGCCGACCGCCTGCTCCAGGAGATCGGAGCCAAATAAGCCCGCAAAGCCATAACATAGGCTTCTAACACAACGGGCCATTCCCTCGTGTGGGGAATGGCCCGGTGTTGCGTTTAACCCAATCGGCCGTTAGACCGAAACAAGAAGAATATAAGGATTATCAGATTCTGTTCACCTCTTGCCGTATCTCGTCGAGCGAATGGGCCACACGGATGAAGTCGGTCCAATGGCCACGGATGAAGCCACGCGCCTGCAAGTCGTCGAGCAGGGCTATGAGCGGAGACCAAAAAGCCTTCATGTCGTAGAGGATCACCATCTTGCGATGATAGCCTATGGTGTGGCTTGCCGCCACGGTAAACACCTCGTCGAGCGTGCCAATGCCCCCCGGCAAGGCAATGAGCACGTCGCTCTGGGCCAACATCAGGTCCTTGCGATCGGAGAGGTTGTCGCAAGCCACATGCACATCCACATAGTCGGACACACGGCCGCCTTGCTCCACCACACGCGGCACCATGCCAATGGTGGTGCCACCCGCCTCGTGCGTGGCGCGCGCCACACACTCCATCAGTCCCATATTGCAACCTCCGAAGACCAGCTGATGGCCTTCGCTGCCAATCCATTGGCCCAGCTCCTCCGTCGAACGGAAGAAATCGGGGTCGATATGCTCATTGGCTGAGCAGAACACTCCTATCTTCATAATAAATGTTTTTTGCGTTGTCAAAGTTAAGACATTTCATCGAGCCTATCAAAATTATTCTGTACTTTTGCAACAATAAGGCGTCAAGCCCACACATTTCAACCCACCATTCCCATGAAAAGAATTCATCAAGCCCTCTTACTCCTAATTATATCGGTAGGTATCGTCCCATCGGTCGTCGCCCAAACGCCCCACCGCAACCACGGCGCAAGCCTCTCGCTGGCCATCGGCCACCGTAACGCCGACTCCACCCGCACCAAAGTTGTGGATCTGGGCATCGTGGGAGCGGCCGACACCCTGCGCGGCGCATCGCTGCAAGCCATAACATCGGGCTATGGCGTGGTGCGAGGTGTGCAGCTGTCGGCCATCAACAACTACGCCACATCGCTGCGCGGTGTGCAGGCGGCTGCGTTCTACAACGTCACCATGCAACCGTTCAGGGGATTGCAACTGTCGTTAGGGTCGAACATCGCCATGGGCGTTCGCCGCGGCACGCAGGTGGGCCTGCTGGCCAATGTGGCGTCGGGAAGCATGCGCGGACTGCAGGTGGGCGGCTACAACTACGCCGACACGCTCACAGGATCGCAGGTGGGACTCATCAATGTGGCGCTCGAACATCCCCACGGCGTGCAGGTGGGACTGGTGAACTACACACGCGACACGCGCGCCAAGAAGATCGGACTGGTGAACATCAACCCCACGACGCTCATCGACGTGATGGCGTTTGGCGGCAGCAACACGGCGGCCAACATGGCGCTGCGATTCCGCAACCGATCCACCTACAACATCATTGGTGTGGGATCGCCCTACGTGGGCTTCGACGGCCACTTCTCGGGCGCCCTCTATTATCGCTTGGGACAATATTTCAGGTTGAACGACCGGTGGTCGCTGAGCGGCGACATCGGCTACGCCCACATCGAGTCGTTTGAGGAGAGTTCGCAGCAGCGCCCCAACCGCCTGTTCTCCTTGCAGGCGCGCCTCAACGCCGACTACCAGATAAACCGCCACCTGGGAGTGTTCGCCTCGGTGGGCTACGCCAACACGCGCTACTACCATCACCAGCAACACTACAAGGACGAACTGATTGTGGAGGGTGGCTTGGCCATACGCTGGAACCATCGCCCTGACCCTTACACGCCGGGAACAAGGGCCACGACCGACACCACAGGCCACGTGCCATTGGGACAATGGAACGACGGGCGGCGCAACTTCTGGAAGGCGGCTGCCGAAACGGCGGGCATCAATGTGCTGGTACACTGTTTCGACCGGTTTGTGATGAACGAAGACTTTGCCAAGGTCAACTTCAAGACCATCAAACACAACATCGACAACGGTTGGGTATGGGACAACGACCAGTTCTCCACCAACCTCTTCGCCCATCCCTACCACGGCAACCTCTATTTCAACGCGGCGCGATCGAGCGGCCTGTCGTTCTGGCAGAGCGCACCCTATGCCTTCGCCGGATCGCTCATGTGGGAGACCTGCGGCGAGATTGAGCCGCCAGCCATCAACGATCTCATGGCCACCACGATGGGCGGCATCTGCATTGGCGAGGTGACCCATCGCATATCGGAGATCATCCTCAACGACAGCAGTCGGGGCTTCCGCCGCTTCCTGCGCGAGGCAGCCGCCACGCTCATCAACCCCATGGGTGGGTTCAACCGCATCCTGACGGGAAGCGCATGGCGTGTGAGAAACGACCACAACAAGTATTACGACGCCAAGCGGACGCCCATCGACTTCAGCGTGGCGCTCGGAACACGTTACCTCTCCGACGACGGCGCGCTCTTCCGAGGCGAATGGAACCCCTACGTCAACCTCTTCCTGGAGTATGGCCACCCGTTTGAGGCCAACGGCACGAAGCCCTTCGACTTCTTCTCGCTGGAGGCCACGGTGGGCATGTCGGCCAACCAACCGCTCATCAACCGGCTCCACATCGTGGGCCGCATCTGGGGAAAGAGCGTGGAGACAAACAGCGACATGGAAGCCGAGGTGGGACTCTTCCAACACTTCAACTACTACGACTCGAAACCGGTGAAAGACGGCACCCAACTAACCCCTTACCGCATATCGGAGGCCGCCGCACTGGGTCCCGGCATGCTGATGCGTTTCCCACAAGTGGGTGCGCTCAACCGTCTGGAACAACGCATCTACCTCAGCGGAATACTGTTGGGAGGAACCAAGAGCGACTATTACAACGTGATCGACCGCGACTACAACATGGGGTCGGGATTCTCGGTGAAGACCAAGACGCAAATGGACTTCAGAAGCATCGGCCGCTTCATCCTGCACGCCAACTACTACCGCATCTTCACTTGGAAGGGATATGAGGGAAAGGACCTGGAGCACACCGACCCGCTCTATCTCAACGCCCAAGGCGACAAGAGCAACGCCGAACTGCTGGAGCTGTCGTCGATGTGGGAGTTTGACTTGCGCGGACCACTCAGCATCAGTTGGGGGGCCAGCTACTTCGTCAGACAAACACGCTACGCCTATCACGACAACGTGAACGCACGCACCTTCGAGACACGCCTCGGGCTGACCTGGCACATATAACATTGGGTTAAAACTGCGACAAGGCATAGACGGGAACGATGGTTACATGCCTTTGGGCTTCACCATCCTCCATGTCGACATACGTAAACTCACCAAAGTTTTCCAGTGAGCAACGGGTGGCTTCGGTGAGATGCTTCTCTCTCATAAAGGTCCATAGGCTCTTCATGCCTCCCTTCGTTCCCGATTTCACCTCAATAGGCATAATCTTTAAGTTGCGTATGTCGAGATAATCAATTTCGGCAATGCTCTTTCCGCTTTTTTCCCAATAATACATCTTTTGCCGTTGTATGGCAGGCTTATTACGTAGTATTTCCAAGCCCACCACCATTTCGATCACACCGCCCTTGTTGACCAATTCCTGCGCATTACCTGTCATGATGAACTGAACGAGTTGCTGCGACAATCCGCCCTCCAACTGCAAAACAGCCAATAACAATCCGGTATCGAGAAATAGCAACTTCATGTTCTTATCATTCGCCTCGGCTTCCAGCGGAATGCCATTGCCCGAAGTGGACACCACAGGCACCACAATACCTGCCAAGGTCAACAAACGCAACGCCTCCCGAATTTGAGAACTCCTATAGTCGGTCGATATCTGTTTGAACGACAACTTTTGCCCGCTCTGATGGCATACGCCACGCATGGTGGTGCGTAAAAGGTCGGGGTTGGCCTTTTTCTTGTATTTAGCGAAGTCGTCCTCGTACGACAACACAATGTCGCTTTGAATCTGTTGGCAACGGTTCATATCGCCCATGGTAACCCATGCGAGCACCGCTTCAGGCATTCCGCCCACCAAGAGGTAGATTCGGAACAGGTCGATCAGTCGTTGGTGAAACGCATCATCAAGCGGAGAGAGGCTGCTGGCCTGTCGACGCATCGCCAAGAGCGCATCCTCGTGGCATGCGCCCAAAAACTCATCGAAGGTCATGGGGTACATAAATATAGAATGGATGCGCCCTACTCCATACGTGGGCAACTCTTCAAGGGCAAACTCGAGCAGCGAGCCTGCGGCCACCACATGCAACTCGGGATAGTCTTCTTTGAAGAACCTTAGTGCCATAATGGCTTCCGGACATTCCTGAACCTCATCCAGAAAGAGCAACGTCTTGCCATTCACGATGGGCACACCGAGGTAAGCGGCAATCTTTTGCGCAATGAGATGCACATCAATATCGCCTTGGAAAAAACTCTTAATGGCTTTGTTGCGCTCAAAATTCACTTCGGCAAAATGCTGAAAGGTTTCTCCCAAATGCCTGATGGCCGATGATTTTCCCACTTGTCGCGCTCCTCGTAGTAACAAGGGCTTACGCATGGGATCTGATTTCCACTCCATCAATTGGGCATCTATATTTCTCGCAATGTAATTCATGGGCCGATTAAAAAAGTTGTTGATAATCAGCCACAAATATAATAAAAGTGCTCAAATCCGACAAATAAATCACTATAAAAGTGCTCAAATTCGACTAAAAAACAGCTGCAAAAGTGCTCAAATCCGACTAAAAAAATCATTAGCTCTTAATACTTAAAACGCTTGCCACACCCTCTCTTAAGGCGTAGCAAGCGTAAGGCGTTATTCAGAATGTGCGGTGCGAGATGCGAATGATTGCCGCAACGAAACACGGAATGTTGCGATTCGAACCACAATAAGACCTCGCAAAATGGAATTGTCTTGGCAAGCGCGAGGGTTATGGCTTCTTGTACGACTCCACGAATCGATAAAGACCATGGCGAACAGAGCGCAAACCGAAGAGTTCGGTGTGGATGTTGGTGATGGGAATCCACTGGAGGGCGGCCGCGTCGTCGCTGGCATGGAGCGTGGAGAAATCCTCCACCTGACAGAGGAAGAAGCTGTCGAGCGTCTTCACCTCGAAGCCCGAATAGACGTAGACGTTAGGCAGGCTGAACACGTAACGCGCCTCGGTGACCGTCAGTCCGGTTTCTTCCTTCACCTCGCGCACCACTCCCTCCTCGGCAGTCTCGCCGATATCGGCAAAGCCTCCGGGCAGATCGAGCGTTCCCTTGGCGGGCTCTTTCTTGCGGGTGGCGACAAGCAGCTCATCCTTGTCGTTGACAATCAGCGCCACATTGGCCGCACTGGGATTTAAGTAGTACTCAAACCCGCAATTTTCGCACTTCTTACTCTTCTCGTCTTGTATCTCGAAATGCTTGCTGCCGCATGCGGGGCAGTATCTGAATTTATCTAAAGGATGCATGGGCCTCGGTTTTTATGTTGGCGATGGGTTACCTTGGGTTACTTGGCGAGCAAGCCCTTGATCTCCGCGTCGAGATCCTTGATCTGTGCGTCGCGCTTCTGCAACACGTTGTTGCGGTCGATGGTGAAGAAGGTTGGGAGCGACTGCACATTATACTGCGTCAGGTAAACGGAGCCGGTGCTGTTGGCGTCGCGCACGCAAACCCAAGGCAGTGCGGCCACGCTCTCCTTCCAGAAATGCTCGTCGGGGTCGAGGCTGACCTGGTAGATCTCGAATCCCTGGGCGTGATACTTGTTGTAAAGGTCGCGCAGGTGCATGATGCGCTCGGTGCTTCCCTTAGATGCGAAGAGGTGGAAATCGAGCAACACCACCTTGCCTTTAAGGCTTGTGAGCTTGCAGGTCTTGCCGTTTCGGTCGGGCAACGCCACCTCGATGACACCCGAATTGTTGATCTTGCTGGCGTCGATCGTCTGGTTTTGCTCTGCCTGCAGGATGCGCACGTTCTTCATGCCCTCAATGGCAATGTTATGAAGGTTGGTGCCACGTTCCGAACCTGGGTGGTAGGTGTCCCAACTGGTGGCAACGGCGGCATAGGCCTGCACATCCTCCTTCTTGCTCTGCGGGTCGAAGATGAGTCCCACCTGCTGGCCCAACGTGATGGTTTGGAACAGGGCAAAGTAGGCGTAAGCACGCCAAGGCTCCTTAAAGATGTAGTCGTTCTTCACCTTATACTTATAAACCTCCAGGATGGTGCGCACGCTGTCGGCCTCCTTCTCGTAGCTAACGTTGGGGTTCTGAACCACGGCGTTGACCTGGGCTTGCAGGTTCAGCTGCATCAAAGCGAGCTCGCGGATCTTCGAACACTCGGTAGATCCTTCCACCTCATAACTGCCTGTCATGGTGGGGTACGAGGCTTTCACGGTGACATGCTCCGTGGAATCGACCGCCACATTGATAATTTGGCGGGCGATGCGCAGGCGATAAAACTCGGGAGCGGTGGGCGCCTCTCCCTCGAAGCTGAACGAGCCGTCGGCGCCAAGGCGCACAGAATCGACCACTACGGGGCCGTTAAGGCTCATGTTCTCAAAGAGGAGGAGCGAATCGGGGGCGTCGGAGATGACGCCTGACACCTGAAACTTCTTGCCCGTGCATGAGGCAAGCGACAACGCCACCATCACAAGGGCGGCAACAACGGTAATCTTGAATATCTTCATTGTTATGACTGTTTGCTAACATTTCCCATCCAAGGCTCAGCGATCGAGTTGGACCAATGGGCAAGGCGCTTCATTCCTGTGGGCGGACATCGGCTTTTCCACCATCGCACAACTGCCATGAGGGGCATGGACGGGGCGCTTCGGGCAAGCCGTTAGGCGGCTGCGGCAAGGCGCATTATCGCTGCAAAGATAACACTTTTCATTGACAAAGTAGGGCGCAAGGCTTTCTTTTTGCCGATGGAACGAGCGTTTTTCGTTTCGCGTTGCAGTGGTTTCGCTCACCGCCAATGGCAAAAGCACACATCAAGGGGCCAAGAGCCGATATGCCTTCCTACTGGCGGCAACGTAAACCGAGCTTACAAGGACGCCCGTGATGACCCACGAGATGGGGTAGCAAAGCATGAGATGCTCGTAGCCATACCAATGGGGCAACACAAGGAATATCCAGCCCAAACGGATGAAACAGGTGCCAAAGATGGTAAGCAAGGCTGGCGCCAACGATTTTCCCAAGCCGCGCATGCACGCCGCCGGTATCTCATAACTGGTGGCAATCCACTGGAAGGCAAGCGCCACGTAGATGCGCGACGTGCAGTAATGGACGACTTGTGGGTCGGTGGTGAAGACGGAGGCGATGGGAGGACCAAACAACACAAACACCATGTTGGCCGTAAAAATCGACGCACCACCCAACAAGAAACAGAGGCGGAAGATGCGGCGGCAGCGGTCCACCTGGCCTGCGCCGTAGTTTTGGCCCGTGAAGGTGATGGCCGTGGCGCAGAACGCGGTGAGGACATAATAGCAATAGGTGTCGAAGGTGATGCTGAGCGACGCGCCAGCGATGGCCGCATAGCCAAACTTATTGATGGACGACTGCACAAAGACGTTGCTGAACGAGAACACGGTGGCCTGCAAGCCGGCGGGCAGACCAATGGCCAGAATGTCGCCCAACTCCTTGCGGTAGATGCGTATCTGTCGCAGACGCACGCGGAACTCGCCCTTCTCGCGCCACAGCAGCGTGGTGATGACAACCGCCGAGAACATGTTCGACACAAAATAGGCACAGGCCACACCGGCCACGCTCATGTGGAAGACGATGACGGTGACCATGCTCACCACCACATTGATGACGCCTGCCACGGCAAGAATGTAAAGGGGCGTGCGGGTGTCGCCCTTGCTTCGGAAGATGGCTGCGCCGAAATTGTAGACCATGAAGAACGGGGCGCCAAGGAAACAGATGTTCAGATAAAGGGCCGAGTCGTTGATCACGTCGGCCGGCGTGCCCAACAAGCGCAACAGGGGGGTGGCCACCAACAGGCCCACCACCAAGAGTATGGCGCCGCCAATGAGCGAGAGGGCGACCGTTGTGCTCACGGCGCGATGCACAGCCTGAAGGTCTCGGCGCCCAATGTTGTTGGCTATAACCGCGTTGGCACCTACCGAAACCCCCAGGAACAAGTTGATGATTAGGTTGATGAGGAACGTTGTGGCGCCCACGGCGGCCATGGCGTGGCTGCTGTCGAAGCGCCCCACCACAAACACATTGACGGAGTTGAACAGTTGTTGCAGGATGCCGGTGGCGGCATAAGGCAAGGCAAACATCACTATCTTGCCCAGCAACGGTCCATGGAGCATGTCGGTCTCTACTTTTGCCATAGCTTGAAGGGGATAAGACGCGGGCGGCGACAAAGGGTGGACGGGGGTCCGCTTTGTCGCCGCTCGTGATGAATGAGGTTTTGCTTACGCTGCCTTGCGACGACGAATGATGCCGCGGAAATCTTTCCAAACCACCACGGCAAGGTAAAGGCCCAACAGCAAGGTGTTCACTCCCAGCGACGACCATGTGCCGAGGTGGGCGTTGCCCCATGTCATGGCGGCAAAGAGGGCCACGGCCAACACCACATAGAAGGTGATGTCGCGCAGCGGATAATTGATGGGGTAATACTTCTGGCCGAAGAAATAGCTGGTCACCATGCACACGCCATAGGCGGCAAAGCCGGCCCAGGCGCAAGCCATGTAGCTGTAGCGCGGAATGAAGAGCACATCGATGGCGATGAGCACCACGCAGCCCAACAGCGAGAACCATGCGCCCCAGATGGTGCGGTCGGTGAGCTTATACCAGAAGCTGAGGTTGAAATACACGCCAAACATGATTTCGGCGGCCATCACAATGGGAACCACGCGCAAGCCCTCCCAATAAGAGCGCGCCACAATGTGGCGCAAAATGTCCATGTAACCGATGACGGCCAAGTAGGCGAAGAGGGTGAAGACGATGTAAAACTTCATCACCTTGGCGTAGGTGGCCTTCTTGTCGGCGTCCTTGTTGCCAAAGACAAACGGCTCGTAGGCAAAGCGAAACGCCTGGGTAATGATAACCATGATCATGGCGATCTTGATGGTGGCGCCATAGATGCCCAACTGGGCGTGGGCCTCGGCGATGTCGCCATCGAAGAAATAGGGGAAGATGATGGTCGAGGCGCTCTGGTTGAGCTGGCCTGCAATGCCCAGGATCAGCATGGGCCAGGTGTAGGAGAGCATACGGCGGCAGAGCGCCTTGTCGAAGCCGTAGCTCACGCCTGTCATCTCCTTCGACAGCAAGAGCACGGTGACGACCGACACAAAGAGGTTCACGTAGAACACGATTCCCACGTCGGGGGTGCCGTTGGCGTCGTAGAGGCCGGGGATGAACAGGCCGAAATGGGGCAGCACGAAGAGGAACGCGCCCACCAACGCCACATTGATGAGGATATTGGCGAGCTTCAGCGCCATAAACTTCCAGGGTTTATGCTGATAGCGCAGGTAGTCGAACATGATGGCGGTCCAAGCGTCGACGGCCACGCAAACAGCCATGGTGCCGATGTACCACACGTGGTCGGCATAGCCCATGGCGGCGGCCAGCGGCTTGAGGCACGCCAGCACAAGCAGCGCGAAGACAAGGGCCACGGCACCCACCATGCGCAGGGCGGTGCTGTAGACCATGCGGGCGTTCTCGCCTTCCTTGTTGGCAAAGCGGAAGAACGTGGTCTCCATGCCGAAGGTGAGGGCGATGATGAGGATGCCTATGTAACTATAAACATTGGTGATGACACCAAACTGACCTCCGCCAGCCACCCAAGCGTAGGTCTCGATGGGCACGAGCAGATAGTTGACAAACCGTCCGGCGATGGAACTGATGCCGTAGATGGCTGTGTCTTTCAAAAGTGATTTTAAACTTGCCATAATGATATTCTAACTGGGGTGGTACGCCCACCTTAGGCGAAGAAGATGTATGCGATGGCGATGGCGGCCACAACGCCGGCCAGGTCGGCCAGCAAACCGGCCGCTACGGCATGGCGCGTGTATTTGACGCTGACCGATCCGAAATAAACGGCGAGCACATAGAACGTGGTGTCGGTGCTGCCTTGGAAGATGCAGGAGAGGCGCCCCACAAACGAGTCGGGGCCGTAGTTTTGCATGGCCTCGAGCATCAGGCCACGCGCTCCGCTGCCCGAGAGGGGCTTCATGAAGGCGGTGGGAAGGGCGCCCACAAAGTCGGTGTTCAGTCCACACTGGGCCACCAGCCATGCGATGCCATCAATCAGCCGGTCCATGGCGCCCGAGGCGCGAAACACGCCCACGGCCACGAGGATGGCCACAAGGTAGGGAATGATGCGCACGGCGGTCTGGAACCCTTCCTTGGCGCCCTCGATGAAGGCGTCGTACACGTTGACGCGGCGCACCATGCCTGCCACAATGAAGGTGACGATGACACCCAGCAGGATGACCGGACCGGCGATGGAGGTGACGGTGCCCATCGTTTCGGCGCTCATCTGGCCAAAGCCCCAAATAACCACCGCCACAAAGGCTATGATGCCCAAGAGGGCGGCAAGCAGCACAGGCTGCAACAGGTTGATGCGTTGCCAGGCGGCGGTGATGAGGATGCCGGCCAACGTGGCCACGGTGGTGGCAAGAAGGATGGGAATAAACACGTCGGTGGGCTGCGCCGCACCATACGAGGCGCGGAACGCCAAGATGGTGGTTGGGATGATGGTCAGGCCTGAGGTGTTGAGCACCAGGAACATAATCATCGGATTGGTGGCCGTGTCTTTCTTCGGGTTGAGCTCTTGCATCTGGGCCATGGCCTTCAGGCCGGTGGGCGTGGCGGCATTGTCGAGGCCCAGCATGTTGGAGGCGATGTTCATAAACACCGACCCCATGACGGGATGGTTCTTGGGAATGTCGGGGAAGAGCTTGGTGAACAAGGGGCTGAGCACACGCGCCAAGGCATTGACGGCGCCGGCCTTCTCGCCAATTTTCATGATGCCAAGCCAAAGGGCCAACACGCCCGTAAGGCCCAAGGAGGTCTCGAAGGCGGTCTTAGACGTGGCGAACGTGGAGTCGACCATCTTCTGGAAGATGGTGGTGTCGCCCATCAACAGTTGCACAAAGCCGAAGACAAAGGCAACGAGGAAAAACGCAATCCAAATGTAATTGAGTACCATACTGGTTGCAAAGTTAGTGTTTTTTACCGAACGAAGCATCGTTTCGACCGGCTTTTCTGTCGTTCCATGCACTGCTTGGGGCGTTCCACCCCTACCCCTCGACCACGCTCCCACCCCTTCCGCGAAGCCTCAGCGTTCTGCCAAAAGGTGGTAACCTATTGAAAATTGTGGCGTTACGATGGTGGGTTGTCAGGTTTTTGTTGTAACTTTGCACCCCGAAAGGGGACTCGTACGAAACGGTAGGGTGTTTTGAAGTAGTCCCTACGGTAACAATTAAACAATATTTTTTTGAAGACATTTGAAGAACTTGGCGTTAGCGAAGATATTCGCCGCGCCATCGAAGAGCTGGGCTTTGAACATCCCATGCCCGTTCAGGAGGAAGTGATTCCCTATCTTTTGGGGAACGGTAACGACGTTATAGCATTGGCCCAGACGGGCACAGGAAAGACGGCGGCCTACGGTATACCCGTATTGCAGAAGACCGTCGCAACCAACAAGGTAACACAAGCGCTCATCTTGAGCCCCACGCGTGAGCTCTGCCTGCAGATCGCCGACGACCTCAACGCGTTTGCCAAATACATGCCGGGCATGCACATCATCCCCGTGTACGGCGGTGCGTCGATACAGGGACAGATTCGCGAGCTGCGCCACGGCGTGCAGATCATCGTGGCCACACCAGGACGACTCATCGACCTGATGGAGCGCGGTGTGGTGAACCTCGAAAAGGTGAACAACGTGGTGCTCGACGAGGCCGACGAGATGCTCAACATGGGATTCTCGGAGAGCATCAACACCATCTTCGACAACGTGCCAGCCGACCGCAACACGCTGCTCTTCTCAGCAACGATGAGCAAGGAGGTGGAACGCATTGCCAAAAACTACCTGCACGACTACAAGGAGATCGTTGTGGGATCGCGCAACGAGGGTGCGGAGAACGTGAACCACATCTGTTACGTGGTGAACGCCAAGGACAAGTATCTGGCGCTGAAGCGCATCGTGGACTTCTATCCCCACATCTACGCCATCATCTTCTGCCGCACAAAGATCGAGACGCAGGAGGTGGCCGACAAGCTCATACGCGACGGCTACAACGCCGAGTCGCTCCACGGAGACCTCTCGCAGCAGCAGCGCGACCTCACCATGCAGAAGTTCCGCCAGCACACCGTGCAACTGCTTGTGGCAACCGACGTGGCGGCGCGCGGACTTGACGTGGACGACCTGACGCACGTCATCAACTATGGTTTGCCCGACGATGTGGAGAACTACACGCACCGCTCAGGACGTACCGGACGCGCCGGAAAGAAGGGAACGAGCATCTGCATCATCCACACCCGTGAGCAGTTCAAGGTGCGCAACATCGAGAAGATCATCGGAAAGGAGTTTGTGGAAGGCACGCTGCCCTCGCCCGAGGAGATCTGCAAGAAGCAGCTCTACAAGGTGATGGACGACATCATGAAGACCGATGTCGACGAGGAGCTCATCGCTCCCTACATGCCCGACATCATGCGCCAGTTTGAATACATCGACAAGGAGGACATCATGCAGAAGGTGGTGAGCATTACCTTCGGACGATTCCTCAACTACTATAAGAACGCGCCTGAGATTGTTCGCCCCACTTCGAAGCGGGGCGAAAAGGGCGACCGCAAGTCGCAGCGCGACGGACGGGGTGGCGCCACACGCCAGCGCGGACCGCGCAAGGCCGAGGAGGGCTATCGCCGACTGTTCATCAACCTGGGTAAGCAAGACGGTTTCTACCCCGGCGAGATCATGCAGTTTATGAACCACCACATCCACGGCCCGAAGCAGACCATCGGTCACATCGACCTGCTGCAGAAGTTTGCCTACATAGAGGTGCCCACCGACGACGCCGAGAAGGTGATGCGCGCGCTCAACGGTGTGAGCTACAAGGGTCGCGAGGTGCGATGCAACGATGCCGACGAGGGCGGACACGGACGCGCCGCTGAGGGTGGACGCGGACGCGGCGCTGCCGATGGCGACACACGCGGACGTGGCGACGCCCGCAAGGGACGCGAGCGCAACCGCCGCGACGACCGATACGACGAACGCCGAGGCGACCGTCGCGACACACGCCGTGGCCGCAAGCCCCAAAGCCCCTTTGGCGACGAAAACCAGCGCCACTCGCGCGACGACTGGAAGAGCCTGATGAACGGCCAGTCGTTCAAGTTGAAAGGCGAGGAGCCCGACTTCTCTGAGGAGGGATGGGCACGCCGCCGTCCGAAGAAGTAAGCAGCAAGATCCGCATATACCAACGAGAGGGTGTGTCAAAACTCAATTATACGGGCTGAAAGCCCAATAAGCTCATAGCCCAGGGCATCCGCCCTGGGTGTACGGATTGACAAAAGCAAGACGCCCTGCAAGGGCAAAAGCATTGATTATTAACGCTTTTGCCCTTGCAGGGCGTTAATGGGTATGTTGTTTGTATTCATACCCAGGGTGTCGCTACGCTTGCCCTGGGCTTTGCGCTTGTTGGGCTTTCAGCCCACTCTGCCTAAATCAGAAACCCCAATAATTTATTTACCGGACAGCAATAATTTCAATCCTTGTTAGTGTTTGTTTCGAGCAGGATGCGACAGGCACGTCGACGGCATTGGCAAACGTGATGCGCAACGCATGGTTGGCGGATGGTGCCCTGTCAGGTAATTTGGTGAAAAAGTTGTGTCGTGATTTTGCGCGAACCAGCAAGCGCGAAGCTCATTTTTGCCCCATTTCATCGGCAAAACCGCGCTTTGCTTTTGCCGTTAGGCATCTTTCGGGTTGCGAAAGACCACGTTTCGAGTTGCGAAAGACCATCTTTCGAGCCTCGGTTAGGCATGTTCCGAGGCGCGAAACATGCCTAACCGTGAGGTGGAGTATGAAATGTGGCGTGCGCAATGTTGAACTTTGGTAGTAATGCTCTGATTCTTAGCGTATTGTGTAAATGTGCTGAGAATCGCGTATTTGCGCCCAACATTTCCGTCGTGGAAAACAACAGTGTAGTTCTTGCTATAGATTGTTGCGTGTTTTCAAACCTTGTATTCACGAAAGAAGGGCACACCCCTTATCGAGGTGTGCCCTTTCCTGAGATGAGAGGCTATGGCTCGGATAGCTTCTTACCTAACGATCTTCACGCTCTTGCTGCCTTGGCGCACGATGTAGGTGCCGTGGGCAGGCAGGCGGTTAGGGTCGAAATCATCGGTGGCCGATTGGTAAACCTCTTGGCCTTGCAGGTTGTAGACGCGCGTAACCTTGCTTGTTTCCTTCTCGACGAGCGTCGTGGAGATGCCCGTGGTGAAATTGTTGGAGCCTTTGGTGAGCGTGTACTTGCCGTTGTTCACCGTTAGCAAGTAGTTGGAGTTTACGGTCTCGTTGCTCAAGATAGGCTGCCAATCAAGTTCCTGCTTGTCGGCAGAAGTCGACTTGGTGGCCATGTAGATACGATACTCGCCATTGGCCAACTGTCTGAGGTTGGCGCTGATGTTGAGGCGGAAGCCACTGGTGTATTCCACATTGCTCACGGGATCGTTGGATGTGAGCTGCGTAACCACACCCGTCTTTGTGTTGGCGGCCACCAGATCCACGTAGCCTGTGAAATAATCCACGTCGAGATTGTAGGCCACATAGTTGTTGGCGTTCACTCGGCTTCCGGCCTGCGTCAATATCAGTCCTGTCTCGCTGCCCCACAATGAGTGGTAGGTCTCCTTAAAGTGCTTGTCGTCGGGCGTGCGCACGATCACCATGTTCTGGCTCTCGGTGAAACTTCCCTCGCGCGAGTTGAGCAGCGCCACGTCGAAGTAACCATCGTTGACACCTTCCCAACCCCAGTTCACGTGTACCAAGCCGTTCTTGTCGTAGCCATCAAACACAAACTCATGGCCGAAACCCTGGGTGGTGGCTCCACCATAGAGGATGGGACAATTGTCGTTGAGTTCACGGTAGATGAGATCCATCCAAGCGTCCTTCGGGTAGAAAGCGCGTGTGTAGAGTTTGATGGCCTGGTGATACTTGAAGTTGTTGCGGAGGGCGCGGCAAGCGTCGGCGGCGTAGGCACCGCTGCCGTCCTTGGCGTATTGCATGCTTACCGAACCACCGCAGTCTTTCATCAGTACGGCCACCGCTTTGGCCTCCGCGTCGTTATATTTGCCACGGGTGTACTTGTCGAGCATGTTCTTCCAGTCGTAGGTGTTTGCGAAATTAACGCGAACGGTGGTGCCAGTGCTGTTGTTGCCGTTGGGGTAGAAGGTCCAGCGGTTATAGCCCTTACCCTTTTCTGGGTAATCGTGGTATTTCATGACCTGCGCCATGGCTGTGGCCACACAACCTGTGACGTAATGGGTCTCCTGATAGTTCTGCGTGTAGGTGGGTGTGAGGTTGTAGTAAGGCTCGCTCTGTCCCCACTCGGTGGTCATCAGCTTGTCGACGGCCTCGCGGTAGGCGGCGTTCCTCTTGACCTGTGTGGGCGTCGCACCCTTGGCCAGGGTCTCCTCCATGGCTTGGCTGATGGTGGTCATCCACCATTTGAAGGCGGGAGCCATGTTGTTGCAGTCGACAGGCGCGTCGGTGTAACCCACGATGGGCTGGAACGCGTCGTCGTTGGCCATGATGAGCGCTTGGCCGTTGCTGCTGTTCAGAAGGGTGATCTGATCATTGCTGAGCAACTGCGTGAAGGTTACCTTGCTCTTGGCACCCTTGGCGGGGCCACCGTTGGCTTGCACAAAGGCTTGTGCGGCTTGCAACAGTTGTTGCTGCGTGCGCTGCTTGGCCGTGGCGCTCAGGCTAACCATGCATGCGAGTGCGATGATCGATAAATGTTTGTGCATGTTGCGAATCATGTTATGATGTAAATAACGTTGTTTGCTGGTTGGGCCAGCTGGGTTTGTACAAGATAAAGGCAGGTTGGCAAGGACTTGATAACCTTGTCAACCTGCCTTGGTATGTCAGTTGTTAAACTGTGTGATTATTTCTTGGTGAGCTTCAGGTTGGAGAAGATTCTCCAAACACCACCGCCGGGCTGATAGAATGCCAATTTGGCACTCTCGGGGAAGGTGATGGTTGTTGGGAATGCATCGTTCTCGCCCAATGCCCAAGGAGCAGTGGCGTCGTCGGTGGTCAGCTGGTTGTCGGCGTTGAATGAGGCCCACATCCACTGGTAGGCATTGCCATAGCTGCCAATGGTCTCGCCGCAGATGAATCCGAGCGTACCCGTTTTGGCTTCCGTGTTGAATGAGTAGCGGAAGTGCCACTCACAGTCGACGGACACACCTACGTTGACCAAGCCAGGAGCTGAAACGGTCAGGATGTTGTTGTAGTCGGCCGACTCCTCATCGGTTACGCCCGAGATGGTTACATCCTTGCTGAATGGGCTCACACCAGTTGAGCCTTCGATGTTTCCGCTCAGGGTCCACTTGCCGAAGAACTTCTCGTAGAAGGCAGCGTCGTTGTCGCGGATGGTGATAGTCGTAGAGGCGTTGGTGCCAACCGTGGCGCCGTTTACGCTTGCGATGGTGAGCTTGAAGGTGCGGTTCTCGTTGATCTCATCGTCGTCGACCATCTTCACCTCAACGTTGATCACACCGCTCTGCAGCGTGTCGGCCTTCAGGGTCAGGGTCTTGTCGGTGATCATGTAGTTCACATCCTCCTTGGCGGGGTTCGCGCCCACTTCCTCAGTCACAATGCGCAGGCTGATGTCGCCGTTGCGCAGGCCCGTTACATTGATGGGGATGTTTACGATGCCAGCGCTCTCCTTGGTGGTGATGGCGTTGCTAGCGAAGCTTACGGTCGTCTCGTTGGTGTTGTAGTCGTCGTCGCTTGAGCAAGCGGCGAACAACGAAACGACAGCCAGCAGCATGAATAATTTGATATATTTCATGTCTTTTTACTTTTTCAGTTTATAGTTAACGCTTGATTAATAGCCTGGGTTCTGCACAAGTTTCTTGTTTACATCGATCTCGTGCTTCGGGATCGGCCAAGTGAGCTTGGGAGAGTTGGCGTCGAGAGAGAAGCCTGTGGTGGTAGCGCCAGGCAGCAGGCAGAGGTCGAGTTGCTGAGGAACACCACGCTTGAAGCCCTTGTGCCAACGCTTCAGGTCGAACAGACGAGTGGCCTCGCCCACCATCTCACGCTCGCGCTCGTTCTGCACCTCGGTCATCAGGGCGTTCTTTGTGGGGAACGATGTCTCCACGTAGCCCTCGATGCGCTTGCTTTTCAGGTCGTTGAGGTACTTGGCGCCGTTGGTCAGGTCGCCAGCTTGTGCGTAAGCCTCGGCGGCGATGAGGTACATCTCGGCGATGCGGAACATCTTCGGCTCGATGCAGAAACGGGCATACTCGTAGCCCTGAAGCTTGGTCCAAAGAGCGCCGTGGTCGACGATCTTGTTGAAGCAGTAAACCTCACCTGTGGCACCTGTGTTTGTGGTCAGTGTCATCTTGTTGAACCATACCTGCTTGCGGTAGTCTTTGGCTGAGTAGAGGTCCATCAAGGTCTGGGTGGGAATGTAGTCGGGCACAGAACCATCTAAGTAAGGTTGGTAAACCATACTGCTGTTGGGAAGCTCGTTCTTTGTGGGGCAAGCAAACTGCATGATGGTCTCGTTGCCACCGTCGTTCTGCCAGAGGTCGGCCAACTCGTCGGCATCCTCAGCCAGTGTGTACTTGCCATCAGCGATCAGCTCTGTGGCATACTTGGCTGCATTGGTGTAGTCGTCCATAGCGAGGGCTACGCGAGCGCGCAGGGCCTTGATGGCATCCTGTGAGAAGTAGCCGTAGCTGGCCTCACCCTCTGCGGTGATGTACTTGGCGGCGGAGTCGAGGTCCTCGGTGATCTGCTTGAAGGTCTGCTCCAGGGTCGCGCGGGCAGGATAGGTGGCTGCGTTTGAAGAGGGAGCGTAGTCGAGGCGGTATGACACACCGCTGTTGGCGGCAGAAGCCGTAGAAGCCTCATAGTCGGCGCAGAAATACTGTGACAGGCCAAAGATAGAGTAGGCGCGTGTGAAGTAGGCGTCGCCCACAGCCACCTTAATCTTGGCGATGTTCTCGGGAGTGTAAACCACAGCGTTGCTCATGTCTACCTTCTTGTAACCGTCAAGGATGTAGTTGGCGCGGGCAATCATGCCCTGGTAGTTGCCGTAGACGGTAGAGAAGTAGCCGCTTGATGTGGCGAAGGTGTAACGGTACATGTCGCCCAGCGTGTTGCTGTAGCCTGTGACGGCGTTGAAGCCGTCGGTCTGGATTTCCATGGCGTTGTTGAAGCTGTCGCCACCAATGCAACCACGAAGACCTGAATAAAGACTCACTCGGGCGTTGGCAAAGTCGGTCGGGGTGGTGATGCCCTCGGTGTCAGGAAGCGCATTGTAGGGCTCCTTGTCCATGTCGCAAGACGACATCAGACCAGCTGCCAAGGCCAACATTAAATATATTTTCTTCATGTTAGTTTGCGTTTATATAATTAGAATGTGAGTTCTGCACCAAATGAAATCTGGAGCGTGTTGGGGTAATTGCCGAGGGTGTGATCGGTGTCAACCTCAGGATCGTAACCCTTGTAGCCTGTGAAGGTAAGGAGGTTGCGGCCTACAAAATAAACCTTGGCGCCCTTGAGGAAGTGGGTAGCGTTGATCCACTTCTTGGGAACAGTGTAAGACAACTGCAAGAACTTCAGACGAACGAATGAGGCGTTCTCCAACAGGCGGGTGTCGCCTAAGTAGTATTGGGCGTCGGCGGCTGCGATGTCGGTGATGTCGCCCGGCTTCTGCCACATGTGGAACATGGCATTGCTCTGGTTGTTGGTGGTTGCGAAGGTTGGGTTCTCTGTGAACCAGCGCTCATTGTTATACATGTAACGGTTGAACATGCCAGAGAACTGCAGGTCGAGTTCGAAGTTCTTCCAAGTCAAGGTTGAGATCAAACCACCCGACCAAGGTGCGATGAAGCTCTTGCGGCTCATGTACTGGTAGCTGTCGGAAACGTTCTTGGTCTCGTTGCCATTGAGGTCGAGCCATACGTTCCGACCGTCGCGCGGGTCAACATGGCTCCAACGCACACCGTAGAAGTCGCCGTAGGAGTGGCCAACCTCGAGGTGCAAGCCGCCTGAGTCGTATGAGTCAACACCGTTGAGAAGCTTGGTGATGCGGTTCTTGTTGTAGTTGCCGTTCAGCTTTACGTTCCAATACCAATCCTTGTTCTTGATGATGTCAACACCAACGGTGAAGTCGAAACCGCGGTTGTACATCTCGGCGATGTTACCCCAACCAGAAGAGAAACCTGTGGTGTAAGAGTAAGGCACGTTCATGAGCATGTTGGATGTGGTCTTGTCGTAGTATTCGAGGTCGAATGTGACGCGGTTCAGGATCTTACCTGTGAGGGCGAGGTTGAAGGTCTTCACAGTCTCCCATGTCAAGTCGGGGTTAGAGGCGTTGGCAATGGCGGTACCGCTCTGGCCGTTATAGAGAGGACCAGCGGCCACGAGACCCAAGGCCATGTAAGGCGAAATGCCTGAGTTACCAGTGCTACCGTAGCTCACCTTGAACTGCAGGTCGTTGAGCCAGTTGCGTGTGTTGTTCATGAAGTTCTCCTTGGTGATGTCCCACATGGCAGCGGCGGCACCGAAAGTAGCCCAACGGTTGTTCTCACCGAAGAGAGAACTACCGTCACGACGGATAGACAGGTCGAGGAAGTAACGGTCGGCGTAGCTGTAGTTGAGCATGCCGAACCATGAATTGCGAACCTCCTCGCTGATTGAGTGTGAAGGAACGGTAGCCTTGGCACCGGCCGACATGAGCGACAGGCGGTTGTCGGTAATGCCATCGGCGTTGGCGCCGAAGGCTACAGTCTTGCTGCTCATCGACTCCTGACCGAGGAGCACCGTGAAGTCGTGCTTCTTGGCGATGTTGAACTTGTACTCGGCGGTGTTGGTGACGGTCCAGCGGTAGAAGCGCGAGAAGCTCTCGGCAGCGCTGGCTGTTGGGTTGATGTCGGGCTCGTCCTCGGTGATGGTCCACTTCTGTGAGTTGCGGAGGTCGTTGGCATCGAGACCCACGGCGGTGCGGATGTTCAGGCCCTTGATGGGGTTGAGGTTCACAAACACGTTCTCATTCAAGCGAACGCGGTTGGTAGTCTGGGGCTGCCATGATGATACCCACATGGGGTTGAAGAAGCCCATCATGTCGTAGTAGCGAAGTTCTTCGCCGTAACCCTCGAAGGTGCTGTTGGCGTAGTCGCTCGGATCGAGGCCGAGCACCTCGTGTGTGGGCTGTGTGGGCAGGTAGACACGGGCGGCATAGGTCTTGTTGTAGACGCTATTGGCCGTAGTGCCCCAAAGAGAAGAACGATACTTCGTGAAAGCAAGGTTGGTGTTGGAGCCAATCTTCAACCAAGGGTTGATGTTGGTCTCGAGGTTGGCGCGAAGGGTCTCGCGACGCATGTTGGAGTCGTCGATGATACCGCTGGTCTTGTAGTGGCCATACGAAAGCAGGTAAGCGGTGTTCTGGCTGCCGCCACGGACGCTCACATCGATCTGAGAGGTGGGCTTGCTGTCGCTGAAGAAGAACTTGTTCCAGTCGGTTCCGATGTTGTACTTCTTGTAGTAAGCACGCTCAGCCTGGAAGTTGGCGCTGTTGGCCAAAGAGGGATCCATAACCTCCTGGAAGGCAAGCCACTGGTTGGCGTCCATCATGTCGGCCTTGTCGCCCGTCATGCGTGTGATACCATACTGGGCAGAAACGCTCACTGTGGGAGCCTCGCCAAACTTACCCTTCTTGGTAGTGACGATGATGACGCCATTGGCGGCACGTGAACCGTAGATGGCGGTTGAAGAAGCATCCTTCAAAGTGGTCATGCTCTCGATGTCGTTGGGGTTGATCGACAGGAAGGTCTGCTGTGAGATCTCGCTACCGTCGAGGATAAACAAAGGCTCGGTGGAAGCGTTGATAGATGTCACACCACGGATACGCATGCTGGCTGTGGCAGAGGGCTCACCTGAAGAGGTCATAACCTGCAGACCGGCCACCTGGCCCTGCATGGCGTCGGCCACGTTGGCGATGGGGCGATTCTCCAAGGTCTTACCAGAGATAGTCTCGACAGAACCTGCGATGGTACCAAGCTTACGGGCTGTACCATAACCTGTTACCACAAACTCGCTCAGCGACTCGCTGGAGGCTTCGAGCTTGATGTCCATGTTTCTTCCGGCCTTCACGGTCTGAGTCGCCATGCCAATGTATGAAATCTGCAACTTTGCATTGGCAGGTGCGTTCAGTGAGAAGTGACCGTCAGCGTCGGTAGCAGTGCCCGTGTGGGTGCCCACCACCTTGACAGATGCTCCCACAACGGGCGCACCGTCTTCAGCAGAGGTGACTGTACCGGAAACCTGACTTTGCGCCATGGCCAGTCCTATGCTCAAGAACAAGCAGGCGATGAACGTCATGAGTCTTTTTTCCATAAATTCTCTCTTTTTAATTAAATGAATATAATATTTGTTATTCTTCGAGCTATCTTTATAACCACCTCGCCCCGCGAGGTGGAAGCGCCACCTTATTATATAAGCGCATGCCTTTGTGAGCGTTACTAATAATCGCCAAGCCTTAGCATAATTTTCATGAAATTATCATTTCATTGCAAAATTAAGTATTATTTAGGTTCAATCCAAATATTTTTGCAGAAAAAAACAGGGGCGAACCAACTTTTTATAACAAATATTCTCGTTTTTGACAGTTTTGGTTACGATTATCAAGCGAAATATGCACATTTTGATAGAAATGAGCGCTTATCCTACGATCAAACACTTATTAACAAAGCCACAAAAAGGGTTTCCCTGTCGTAAGCCTTTTTGCACCTTTCTTTCAGGGTAGTCATGGAATGGGGCGAGACGATTGCCTCCCAATTGTTGCGAGAATGATTTAAAGCCCTAAAGCATCCATGAGCGCTCCATTGGCCGAGGCCAAGTCTTTGTCGAACAGACTTTTGATGTAAATCATGGTTGTGGACGTCTTTGTGTGCCCTAAGGCTTTGCCAATCAGTTCGATATCGAAGTGGTGCTGATAGGCGATGCTTGCCCACGAGTGACGCACCACATAGGATGAGAGCGAGGTCCGAGCTCCCATTATTTCCGACAGACGGTGCAAGGCGTAGTTATAGCGCCTGAGTGCTTGCCGATACTGCTGGTGAACCGCCTCCGCATTGCCTCCTGTAAGAATGGGGAACACATAGTCTGATGATTCATCAGTTGCACGGCTCATGATCTCGTCCATCTGTGGCGACACAGCCACGACGATGGCCTGGCCTGTCTTGCGGCGCGTGTAATGGATGAAGCCCTCCCTTACCTGCGACTTCTTCAGATAGGCCATGTCAACGAAAGGCATGCCCATGGCCATGAAGCCAAAGAGAAAAAAGTTGCGTGCCCTGTCCAATGAGGAATTCTCAGGGAGGGGCAGTCGTCTCAACTGTGCCAGCATCTCCTCTGTCACACTTCGCTTACGCGTTCGGTCGCGCCCCGTGAACACCTTGGCGAAAGGGTTGGCCTCAACTTTTATCCCGCCATCGCTCATCACACGGTTATAGAGTGCGCGCAAGCAGCGCATATACACAGAAATGGTATTGGGGCATACGCCCTGAGCGGTAAGCCATCGTTGAAAAAGCGCCGTTTCTTCGGCGTTCATTTCTGAGATCCGTCCCATCTCCCCGCCCTTGAACCGCCTCCACGACCTTGCGGCCGTGAGGTAATTGGCGGCGGTCTTGAAGCGCCCATTGGCCTTCATGCGTTCCACTTCCTTGCTAACACTCACCCATCCGTCAGGCTCATCCCTGTGGGCAACTTTCCTCGCGTTGCTGGTGCGCTTGCCGCATCCAACGCCAATCTCAATCTTGAAATACACCATAATATTATTAATTAAATTGAAACATCGCTTATTCACTATACAACTTAAAAGGGCTTGGGGAAGCCTTATCGTTGAAACCCCAATCGATCATTAGACCGAAACAGACGAGTTGTTTTGTACTCTCTTTATTCTTTTCAACTCTTGTCAGCGTTTCTTTTGGCCTCTTGCTTCCGGTTGCGTTTCGCCATAGCCCACTATGGCTTCAACACACCCGTTGCAACCTGCTCGAAACAAACGCAAACAAGAATTAAAACCTAATGACGACCGATTTGGGTTGAAAAGCGTTTTTCCTTCTGGCCCATTAACTCATGCGCCAAGACAAAGCCCATCCATAAGCTTGCCTTCCGTCACCTTATATATAATAAGGCTTCCCACAGAGGTCATGTTTGCCTCCTGTTTGCGCATGTTCCTGTTTGCTCTCACCCTATATTATATTCATTTAATTAAAAAGAGAGAATTTATGGTTAAAAGACTTTCAATGATTTTGGCCGGCCTCTTCCTTTCTATAGGAATAGCGTTGGCACAGTCACAGGTCACCGGTACCGTCACTGACGATAATGGTGAACCTGTCGCCGGAGCTGGCGTGAAGGTTGTGGGCACCAACACGGGTACAGCAACCAACAGCGACGGTCATTTCAGTCTGTCGGCTCCCGCTAACTCTACGCTCGAGATTACGTTCCTCGGCATGGAGCCCAAGCGCGTGAAAGCTGGTCGTAACTTGCACATCTCGCTCGTTTCAAAAGACCAGACCCTCGACGAATTGATGGTTGTGGCATACGGAACAGCCAAGAAGTCGGCCTTCACCGGTTCGGCTGCTGTCGTCAAGGCTGGCGATATCGGAAAGGTGCAGGCTACCAACGCCGCTGAGGCCCTGAAGGGTAAGGTCAGCGGTGTGCAGCTCACACAGTCCACAGGTCAGCCGGGTACGGCACCTACCATCCGCATTCGTGGTATCAGCTCTATCACCGCCGGTAACGATCCTCTGTATGTGGTCGATGGTTCGCCCTTCGATGGCGACATCAACACCATCTCGCCGAGCGATATCGAGAGCATGACCGTGCTGAAGGAGGCTGCCGCTGCGGCTCTGTACGGTGCTCGTGGTGCCAACGGTGTGGTGATCATCACCACCAAGAGCGGCGCCAACAAGGGCAGCTCCACCATCACGGTGGACGCCAAGTGGGGTTCCAACTCACGTCAGGTGCCCGACTACAACTACATCAGCAGCCCCGCTGGCTATTATGAGACATGGTACAAGGGCTTGGAGAACTACGCCACAAACGCCATGGGCTACAACCAGGCTCAGGCCAACGCATGGGCAAACGCCAACTTGACGGCCGACAACACCTACGGTTTGGCTTACAATGTTTACTCTGTTCCCACAGGCCAGACCCTCATCGGTCTCAATGGCAAGCTCAACCCCAACGCTACACTGGGCAACTATGTGGAGTACGGTGGTCAGAAATACTTCATCACTCCCGATGACTATGTAGACGCTACTTATCGCAACGCTCTCCGCCAGGAGTACACCGTTACCGCTACGGGTAGCACACAGAAGTCAAACTTCTACGCTTCGGCCAACTACCTCGACATGAAGGGTATCACCGTTGGCTCACAGTACAAGCGTTTCACCACTCGTTTGAAGGCCGACTATCAGCTCAAGCCTTGGCTCAAGGTGGGCATGAACGTCAACTATGCACACTACGATAGCGACAACGTGTCGGGTGATGGCAAAACCGCTTCATCAAGCAACATGTTCTCTATGACCACCATGGCTCCGATCTATCCGCTTTACATCCGCGACGCCAAAGGCAACATCATCCAGCACGAGGCTTCAGGTCGTCCCCTTTACGACTTCGGTGATGGCAAGCAGATCGGTCTCACTCGTCCGTTCCTCACACAGGCCAACCCCCTGTGCAACGCTTACGTCGACACGAACCACAATAACGGCAACACCTTCAACGCCGTGGGTACCATCGATATCGACCTTCCTTATGGCTTCCGTTTCAGCTCTACCAACAGCACCTATGTTGACGAGTATCGCGAACAGGGCAGCAGCAACCCCTGGTTTGGAGGTTATGCTACCTATAATGGTATCGCTTCTGTGAGCCACGGCCGTACATGGTCGTACAACTACCAGCAGTTGCTCAAGTGGCACCAGCTCTATGGCAAGCACGACATCACGGCCATGCTCGGTCACGAGTACTATCGCCGTCGCATCTACAGCCTCTCTGGCTCAAACAACAACATGTTCTCGAACAACATCGTTGAGCTCAATGCTGCAGTGACAACCATGAGCATCGCAGGTTCTTCTACAAGCGATTACAACACTGAGGGCTTCTTCGGACAGCTCCAGTACAACTATGACAACAAGTACTTCGCTTCGGCTTCTTACCGTCGCGACGCTTCCTCTTACTTCGATCCCGACCATCGTTGGGGTAACTTCTGGTCAATCGGTGGCGCTTGGCTCCTCAACAAGGAGGCTTGGTTCAACGTAAGCTGGCTTGATGAGCTTAAGCTGAAGGCTTCTTATGGTGAGCAGGGTAACGACCGTATCGGTTACTACAACTACATCACCACTTACAATATCGTCAACTCTAACGGTGCCCTGGCTCTTACTCCGCGTCAGCTCGGCAACAGCAAGATCTCTTGGGAGAAGGGTGGCGAGTTCAACATCGGTCTCGAGTTTGCAGCGCTCAACAGCCGCCTCACAGGTAGCGTGGAGTACTACTATCGTAAGACTTCCGACATGTTGTCTTGGTTCTCACTCCCTGCCAGCTTCGGTTTCACCGGTTACTACGACAACATCGGTGACATGCGCAACACGGGTCTTGAGGTGGAACTCAGAGGCGACGTGATCCGCACCAAGGATCTCACATGGTCTGTATATGGTAACATCACCACCAACAGCAATAAGATCCTCAAGATCGCCGACGCCAACAAGGTGATGGTCGTTGACGGTGTGTCAGGTTACTCATCTAGCAACCATTACTATGGTGAGGGCAAGCCGCTCTACACTTGGTACATGTACAAGTATGCAGGTGTAGACAAGGAGACTGGTGAGGCACTCTACTACAAGAATGTTTACCAGAAGGACGATAACGGCGCTGTGATCTATTACGACGCTGCTGGCAATGTGGTTGATGCCTCTTCTAAGGGCGCTCGTCCTAAGGTCATTGGCCAGGAGACAACCAACAGCACGGGCGACGCTGACGAGTATCTCTTCGATAGCGCCAACCCCGATGCATTCGGTGGCTTCGGTACCAGCCTTTCCTATAAGGGCTTCGACTTCAGCGTCGACTTCACATATCAGCTTGGAGGTTACGTATATGACGGCGACTATGCGTCTTCTATGAGCATGAGCCGTGGTCACGCCATGCATGCCGACATTCTGAACGCTTGGTCGCCTACCAACAAGAGCTCTAACATTCCTCGCCTGCAGTTCAACGACAAGTACACCACAGCAACCTGCGACCGCTTCCTTACAAGCGCTTCGTACCTGAACCTGCAGAACATCACCTTGGGCTACACCTTGCCTAAGAACGTTGTTCGCAACATGGGCCTGGCCAACGTGCGTGTATACTTCTCAGCCGACAACATCTGGTTGTGGTCAAAGCGTCAGGGCTTGGATCCTCGCCAGAGTGTTAGCGGTTCTGTCACCAGCCAGATTTACTCGCCCATCCGCAGCATCTCTGGTGGTATCTCGGTGTCTTTCTAAGTTGTTAATAATCAAAGAGAATTTATCTGTATGAAGAATATAAATAAGTTAATCTGTGGCTTGGGGGTGGCTGTCCTCGGACTGGCAACTTTCACCTCTTGTGAGGAGGAAACACATCCTACCTCTTACGCCACCGTAGACCAGATGGCGCAGTCGTCATCGGCCACTGAGGCCCTTCTGAGTGCTGTTCCTGCGTCGCTCAATAGAGTTTGGAAAAGTGATGCTCACTTTTCTTGGGGCTATGGATCACTGATGAAGATCCGTGAAGTCATGACAGGCGACTATGCCTGCGTTGAGAGCAACTACGACCAGTACACTGCTTGGGAACAGAGTTTCTATATTGGTAAGAACTATTTGGCCACCCAGTTTGTATGGAACTACTATTGGTCGATGGTGCTGACCACCAACAACCTCATCAACGGTATCGACGCTTCCAAGGCTACTTCTGAGCAGCTCGGATACTTGGGTGTTGGCTATGCGGAGCGTGCCTCTATGTACCTCGACATGGCCCGTATGTACGAGTTCCTTCCCAACGAGAAGTATCCCGATGGAAAGAACGAGAACGGTAAGGTTGTCACCAACCTCACTGTGCCTATCGTGAAGGCAGGCATGTCGGAGGATAGCGCACGTGTTAACCCCCGCGCCACTCGTGAGCAGATGGCCGAGTTTATCCTTGGCGACCTCGACAAGGCAGAGCAGTACATTGGCAACTTGACCGACACCCGTGCCAAGACCCTGCCCAACCTGGCATGTGTCTATGGTTTGAAGGCTCGTTGCTACATGTGGCTTGAGGATTATGCCCAGGCCAAGGTGTATGCCCGCAAGGCTATCGACGCCTCAGGCTTGACTCCTATGACTCAGGCTCAGGCCTTGAATCCTACCACTGGTTTCAACACGGCTGATCCTTGGATGTGGGCATCTACGCTCACCGCTGAGAACGCCACTGTTCAGACTGGTATCCTTAACTGGGCTTCTTGGATGAGCAATGAGACACAGTGGGGTTATGCTTCTGTGGGTCCCCAGTCGATGATCAGCAAGAGCCTCTACGATCGCATCAGCGACACCGACTGGCGTAAGCTCGAGTGGAAGGCTCCGGATGACAGCCCGTTGGCAAGCCAGGTGCCGTTCCTGAACTCTACCTACAAGCAGTTGATCCCCACATACGGTTCTATTAAGTTCCGTCCCGGAAGTGGTAACGACGCCGATGGTACCGTGGGTAACGTGGTTTCTTATCCGCTCATGCGTGTGGAGGAGATGTACCTCATCGAGGCCGAGGCTGCCGCTCACCAAGACGTAGCCGAGGGCAAGAAGCTCATCGAGAACTTCATGAAGAACTATCGCGACGCCAAGTATGTGTGCAAGGCCAACAGCAAGGACGCCCTTGTGGACGAGATCGTCTTCCAGAAGCGCGTTGAGTTGTGGGGTGAGGGTCAGACCTTCTTCGACATCAAGCGTCTCAACTACTCTGTGACACGTGGTTACGCTGGCACCAACTTCTATCCCTTGTGCCGTTTCAACACCAACGGTCGTCCTGCTTGGATGAACTTCGTGATTGTTCGGACCGAGGAGAACAACAACGCTGCCGTGAATGGTTGGAACAACCCCGACCCGTCAGACAAGTACACTCCCGTACAGTAATATTTAATTGATAAACAAGAATTAATATGAAGACAATTTTCAAATATGCGTATGTGGCGCTCTTCGCTGTGTTGGCCCTGGCCTCTTGCACCGATGAGTTCGACTACACACCTGCCAACCCCAACCAGTTGGGTGGCAACGCTACCATCGAGGCCGCCAAGTCTTCTTACACCTTCCTGCCTGGTCAGGATCAGGCCGTTAGCTTCGTTGTGAATCGCGTGGATACGACACAGGCTGGCACGGTGAAACTGGTTTGCGACAATGAGTACTTCTCCGTTCAGCCGGTTAGCTTCGCAGCAGGCGAGGCCAGCAAGACGGTTACTATTCACGGAAATGTTCCCGTAGGTAAGTCCGCTAAGGTGGTTGTCTCGGTCGCCGACGAAGACGCCTTCCTTTATGGCATTAAGGAGATCTCTTTTACAGTAAACGTCTATAAATCCTATGCGGGTGTGCTGACCTCTGGTTTCTTCCGGAATCCGGTGGATGTCGTTATCTATGACTTGACGAACGGCGACTTCATGGCCCCCGGTCTGTACGAAGAAGGTTACGACTTCAAGTTCCATATCGACTTCGAGACGAACGAAGTGACTGCCAAGCCTCAGTATCTCTTCGTTTACAATGAGGATTACGGTCGCGTGGTTATGATGGGTCGGGGTGAGGATCAGATTGTGTATGGCACATATGATCCTGAGACGTTGACCGCTTCTTTCGAGGACACGAAGATGTATTTGCCCAAAATCGATAATTCATTCGCGAAAGCTTTCACGGAGTACATCACCTTTGCAGAGGATCCCAACGCTCAGTAAAACAGTCTGAGTAAAGCAATAGAATTTGCCGGATAGGACAAACCATCCTGTCCGGCTTTTTCTATCTTACTTTGCTTTTTTCATAACAACAAGCAAACACGTTGTGTTTCGAAAAAGACACATTGCCGTTTCCTAAACACAAATCATTATTATCGTCAATCATGAAGAAATTTATCATTTTCGCATTCGTCCTGTTGGCTTCCCAAGCCCTGCAGGCACGCGAGCGCACCCAAGCCGACTTGGCCAAGGCTGCCCTCTCGGTACTGCAGCCGGGTGCGTCGGTGAGCAAGAACAAGGCCGCCTCCGCTCCTCTCAAGGTTCTTCAGCAGGATGCCGCGCTGACCGTGATGGGCAACGACGCCCTGGGCTTCGCCGTTCTCAGCAACGATGACGCTTGGCCCGCCGTGATCGGTTACTCTGACGCGGCGTTCCAGCCAGAGCTCAACGACGGTCTGAAGTGGTTCCTCGCCACAGCCTCCGCTGCCATGAGCCAGGGTCGCCAGTATGCCCCTGTGGTTCCTTCCGGCGATTTCAAGCCCACCGTGGAGCCCATCGTTAAGACCGCTTGGAGCCAAAGCGCCCCTTACAACGACCAGTGCCCCACACTCACGGGTGGCAATCCTTATCCCACAGGCTGTGTGGCCACAGCCCTCTCACAGATTATGTATGGCTTTAAGTATCCGGTGCATGGCACAGGCAAGGCCACGCTGAGCGTCTCGGCCGAGGGAGCCGGCGGCATTATCTCTGTCGACTTTGGCGCTGCCACCTACGATTGGGACAACATGTTGCCCGATTACAAGGCCAACAGCTATACCGAAGAGCAGGCCAAGGCCGTCTCTACGCTGATGTTGCACTGCGGAGTGGCCGTGGGCATGAACTATAACCCATCGGGCAGTGGCGCCTATTCGCATGAGGCCCGCTATGGCATGATTACCTATTTCAACTACAACCCCGGCATCAACTTGCTCACCCGCAAGTATTATTCTACGGCCGAGTGGATGAAGATCCTCTACACCGAGCTCAACACGGGCCGCGCCATTTACTATACCGGTGTCGACAAGAGCTCGGGAGGCCACGCCTTCGTTTGCGATGGTTACAACGCCAACGGCTTGGTTCACATCAACTGGGGTTGGGGTCCCGAAGGCGGCAACGGCTATTACGACGTTGCCCTGCTCGATCCCACAGGCTATCAGTTCAGCGAGAGCCAAAACATCCTTATCGGAATTGCTCCTACGCAGGTCATGGACTATGCCTCGCATGTCTATGGTGAGACCGGTTTCACTGTGTCGCGTGTCAACAAAAGCCTGATGAAAATTGACGCCGGATTGATGTATAACATGACCGGCGAGAATTTCACAGGTGAGATTGCGTGCCTGATGGACATGGGCGACAGCCTGAAGGTCCTCAAGACACTGGTCGCCGATAAAATAGGCAACTATTACAATGTGGGCACGCTGTCGGCCATGGTGAAGCTGCAGGCATCCACCATCCCCAACGGCACGTATCGTGTGTTCATTGGCTCAAAGTCGACCAAGGATAAAGGTTGGCAGTTGGTGCGCCGAGTGGCTGGCGACGTCAACAGCTATATGGTGACCATAAGCAATGGCGACTACTCCATTCGTCCCGTCACCGATGACACTTGGACCACCCGTGTGAGCCGCATTGAGGCATCGGCCCCGAAGGTTCGCCAAGGTGTTTACACCATCGACGGCCGCTATCTTGGCACCAATGCCGATCGTCTCGGTAAGGGCATGTATATTATCAATGGCAAAAAGGTTATCAAATCATGAAACGTTTCTTTCACATCCTCTTTTTGATGGGAGTCGTCCTGGGTGCAGTTTCGCTCAGTTCATGCAACGAAGACAATGAGGAGACCATTGCCGACGCCTACCGTTACTTACACAACTCGTTCAAGGGCAAGCTCGTTTGCGTGAGCGAGACACGCACCGATAGTGTCGTGATGGACACGCTCGACGCCACCTGGGCCATCAGCACCAGCAACAAGCTCACGCTGAACGACGTACCCCTGGTCAAGTTGCTCGTTGGCGTCAACAACGCCGAGCTCACTGAGGCCGCCAAAGCCATGATGACGCAGACCATCACCGCCGACGTCACGGTGAACCACGTGTCGCCCATCGTGTTCGCTGTCGATCCGCAACCCCTCACCACCACGGTTCGCTATGGCGGTGCCGACCACCAGTTGCGCATCACTTTTGCCAATGCCGCCAACCTGAGTTGGGGCTCTTACAGCACCAGCGACAAGTCGGTGGTTATCAACCTCGTTGAGGCCGGTGTGTACCTCGACGGCAGCAGTACCAACCTCCTGCCCAAGCGCATGCCCCTCTTGTGGTCTACGCAGCAGAAGGTGAAGCCTATCCCTTAATCCCCTCTGATCGTGTGAGAACACAGGCTATCCCTGTCGATAGCTTATAAACCAAAGGCGCCGAACAGCCATCGTGCTGTTCGGCGCCTTCGTTGGTATACGGCCCTTCTTTCGTAAGCATAAGGTTTGAAAACACGCAACAATCTATAGCAAGAACTACATTGTTGTTTTCCACGACGGAAATGTTGGGCGCAAATACGCGATTCTCTGCGCTTCTGCACAATGCGTTAAGCATCAGGGCGTTACGACAAACTTTCGGTTTTCTACACGCCACATTTCATACTCCACCTCACGGTTAGGCATGTTTCGCGCCTCGGAACATGCCTAACCGAGGCTCGAAAGATGGTCTTTCGCAACTCGATACATGGTCTTTTGCAACCCGAAAGATGCCTAACGGCAAAAGCGAAGCGCAGTTTTTCCGATGGAATGGGGCAAAAATGAGCTTAGCGCTCGCTGGTTCGCGCAAAATCACGACACAACTTTTTCACCAAATTACCTGACAGGGCGCAATCTGCCAACTACCCTGTCGCCTCAAGCCGGCTATATCCGGAACCTGCCTCGGGGTTTGTTCGGTCAAAAAAAGGATCATCCGACATCTGGAGTGAAAAATAACGCACGTGAGTATTTACGCTCAGACGCGGTAACAACGAATTGAACGAATTAACTCTA